>Ga0310691_10001526_pt1 | contig 35104 bp, 34 predicted proteins | sample 176DNAGHGlowgp2_FD_203887 | JGI IMG/M metagenome (GOLD analysis project Ga0310691, IMG submission 203887) | Sheep rumen microbial communities from Palmerston North, Manawatu-Wanganui, New Zealand - 1766 DNA GHGlow gp2 (v2) (version 2) | ecosystem: Host-associated > Mammals > Digestive system >... | reverse complement strand
TATGAAGCTGGGGTAAAAGCATACGATTCTGTAAAAGGGGTGTTTGTTGAAGGAGATGAGTTGTATCCTGGAGCAGGCTTTCATGAGAAGAATCATATTCAGATTTGTCTTAGGAACCCCAATTGCATAAAGGGGTATTTTATGCCTTTACAAAAAGACGAGAATTATCCAAATCCATAGTCGCCGAGACATTTTTTTTTACGCAAATACGACAACTAGTTCGTCTGACTACCTTACGCGATACCATCTGTATTTAGATAAAAGCAATTCAACTATGAAGAAAAAGGCCTTGTGGAAAGAATGCCTCCTAATCTTATTGGGAATCGCGTTCATCTTGCTTGTTCCTTTTCTGATTAATAAGTTAGTGGCATTGTCAACTCCCAAGTGGTTAATGCCGGTTGCCGGTACAGATGAGTTACAAGGCGTTTGGATTGGCTTTTGGGCGAGTTATCTTGGAAGTGTTCTTTCCGCTTTAGCTGCTTTTGTTATTCTATACTTGACCATCAAACACAACAGTGAAGAGAATGAAGCTAATCGAAATAATAGTGAGAAGCAGAACGCTGACAATCTGGCATTTCAACAGGCCCTTTCAAGATATGAGTTAGGAAAACAAAGTCTCAACGACCTTCGAAAGATTTGCACCAACTGCTACATTTCTATCTCTGGCCCCAAAGTTGGAATGGTTTATAGGGTTTTGTCTTTTGATGAGATTGCTTTGAATGAATTGACGCCTCAAATAGATATTGAAGAGGATCTTAATAGAGCATTCTTCATGCTATCAGCTTTCTTCCCGGACAAAAGGGAACAAGATAAACAAGAGAGAGAATCATTAGAAGCGATAAATAATCTTTCAAGGGAGATTTTTGCATGCTCTACGGATATGTATTACTTACTTAATCTTCTCACACAAAGCCCTTTTTCATTAGCTGATCTTGATAAGGTTATTGATGCAATCAATAATTATGAAGAGAAACAGAAAACGAAAAGGCTTTTCTCCCCCTATGAAGGGTATAAGTACTTATGGGATATTATTCACGAGAATTCCTGGAACGACGTGAACCTATATAGAAAGCAGATTGTGGCAGCATGCAACCAGTACAAAAAAAAGTTGGATGGACTACTATCACATGAGTTTCTAAAACTACTTGCATATGAGGGATGGAAGAATAAAAGGATTCTAAAAAAAAACCTAACCGGCAAAACTGTTAAATAAGAGCCTATCATTAAACCCTAACTCCCACCCCACCCAACAATGAAACGCTACTGCCAAACCTTGACCCTCGTGGACGATGAAGCCCTCATCGCCAAGTACGTCGAAGCCCACGCCCACGTGTGGCCGGAAGTCATCCAAGGCCAGCGCGAAGTGGGCATCTTGGACATGCAGATCTACCGCCGCGGCCGCAGCCTTTTCATGATTATGGACACCGTCGATGACTTCGAGCGCGACATGGCCCGCCTCGCCACCCTCCCGCGGCAGGCAGAATGGGAAGCCTACGTGGCTCAATTTCAAGGCTTCGTCGCCGACGCCCGCAGCGACGAGAAATGGCAGCGGATGGAGAGAATCTTTTAACCTATGACTCCTAAGAAGGTTTTCGTATCCGGATGCTACGACCTGCTGCACAGCGGGCACGTGGAGTTCTTCCGCCAGGCGGCGGAATACGGCGACCTGTACGTGGGCATCGGCAGCGACAAGACCATCGAGGGCTACAAGCACCACAAGACCATCTACTCCGAGCAGGAGCGCCTGTTCATGGTGAAAGCCATCCGCTACGTCAAGGACGCCTACATCAACGCCGGCAGCGGCGTGATGGACTTCCTGCCCACGCTGGACATCGTACACCCGGACATCCTGGTGGTCAACGAGGACGGCGCCAACGACGAGAAACGCCGCGTGTGCGAACAGCGGGGGATGGAATACATCGTGCTCCGCCGCACCCCGCAGGCAGGCCTGGAAGCCCGCAGCAGCACCGAACTCAAGAAAACCCAAAGCAACATCCCCACGCGGCTGGACATCGCCGGCACCTGGATCGACCAGCCCTACGTGAGCCAATACGCCCCCGGCTGGGCCATCACCATCAGCCTGGAGCCTACCTTTGAGATCCGCGAACGCTGCGGACTCAGCACCAGCACCCGCAACATGATCCGGAAGATCTGGCCCTACCAACTGCCGAACATGGACCCCGAAATGCTCGCCAAGCTCGTGTTCTGCTTCGAGAACGACCCCGAGCGTGGCGACGGCATCATCAGCGGCGCTCAGGACGCCATCGGCGTATGCGTACCCGGCCTGTGCCGCCACTGGTACGACAAACGCTTCTGGCCGGAGAAGATCGAGACCTGCACCGACGAATCCGTCCTCCGCTGGCTGGAGGGCCACCTGGTAATGATCCCGATGGAACCCCGTCGGCCCGGCTGCAGCGTGGTGGAAGGCAAAGACATCACCGAACCCAAAGTGAAGGCCCTCGCGGCGGCCGCCGACGCCTGCTGGACGGCCATCCTGGCCAAAGACCTGGACGCCTTCGCAGCGGCCTACCAGGCCTCGTTCGAAGCCCAGGTGGCCCTGTTTCCCGGCATGGTACAGGGCAGCGTCCCGCAGTACATCGCCCGCTACAAACCCCACGTCCTGGCTTACAAGATGCCCGGCGCGGGAGGCGGCGGCTACCTCGCCTGCGTGGTCGCGGACGCCGCCGCCTTCGCACAAGACCGCCCCGAAGCCATCCGCCTGACCATCAGGCGCCCCGGCATGTAAATACACAACACAAGATATGAAAACAGCCCTCATTACCGGCGTCACCGGCCAGGACGGCTCCTACCTGTCCGAATTCCTGCTGGACAATGGATACGACGTGCACGGCATCATCCGCCGCAGCAGCGTGGACTTCCGCGAACGCATCGCGCACCTGGAAGGCAAACCGCACTTCCACCTGCACTTCGCGGACCTCGGCGACTCCATGTCCATCGTGAAGGTGGTGGACAAAGTGAAACCGGACGAGATCTACAACCTCGCCGCGCAGAGCCACGTACAGGTCAGCTTCGACTCGCCGGAATTCACCGCCGACGTCGATGCCACCGGCGTCCTGCGCGTGCTGGAAGCCGTCCGCGCCTGCCACCTGGAAGACAGCTGCCGCATCTACCAGGCCTCTACCTCCGAACTCTACGGCAAGGTGGAAGAAGTCCCGCAGAACGAGAAGACCCCCTTCCACCCGTACTCGCCCTACGCCGTGGCCAAGCTGTACGGCTACTGGATCGTGCGCGAATACCGCGAAGCCTACAAGATGTTCTGCTGCAGCGGCATCCTGTTCAACCACGAAAGCGAGCGGCGGGGGGAGACCTTCGTCACCCGCAAGATTACCCTCGCGGCCGCCCGCATCGCCCAGGGCTGGCAGGACAAACTGTACCTGGGCAACCTGAGCTCCCTGCGCGACTGGGGCTACGCCAAAGACTACGTCGAATGCATGTGGCTGATGCTCCAGCAACCCACGCCCGACGACTTCGTCATCGCTACCGGCGTCCAGCACTCCGTGCGGGAATTCTGCCAGCTCGCCTTCCGCGAAGCCGGCATCGAACTCCAATTCGAAGGCGCCGGCGCCGACGAAAAAGGCATCTGCACCGCCGGCCCGCAGCGCCTCGTAGGCAAAACCCTCGTGGAAGTCAGCCCCGACTTCTACCGCCCCACCGACGTCGTCAACCTCTGGGGCGACCCCACCAAGGCCCGCCAAAAACTCGGCTGGAACCCCTCCAAGACCACATTTGAGGAACTGGTCAAACTTATGGTCGACGCCGACATGGCCAAAGTTGCCGCCGAAGGCGCCGCCGCCAAAGTCCGCACCAACCTGGCAGAGTATCTTGAGAAAGGTATCGTTAAATGATTTGCAAGACAGACTGTGCCACAAGCGAACCGTAGTCCGCATCAGCGGACCGGCCGACCCCGGGTATTTGGCCGGAGGACAAATACGGAAAGGGGGTTATGGCCGCAGGGGGTTCGGGGGATATGCCCCCGCATTCAATGGCGGAGGGACGAGCGAAGCGAGGGTGAGCTGTGGCAGCAGTCTGTCTGCAAAGAGAATAAAGATGGAAAAGATCAGTAAGATTTATGTTGCAGGACACCGGGGAATGGTGGGATCTGCTATAGTAAGAGAGTTGCAACGGCAAGGTTACAACAACCTGGTTTTGCGTACACATAAAGAATTAGACCTGACAAGACAGGCCGACGTAGAAAAGTTCTTTGAAGAAGAAAAACCGGAATATGTGTTCCTGGCGGCCGCCAAAGTAGGCGGCATCGTGGCGAACCAGAGCGCACTGGCAGACTTCATGTACGACAACATGATCTTGGAAATGAACGTCATCCACGCCGCCTGGAAAAACGGATGCAAGAAGTTGGAGTTCCTTGGGAGCAGTTGCATCTACCCGCGCATGGCGCCCCAACCGATGCAGGAGAGTTGCCTGTTGACTGGCGAGCTGGAAAAGACCAATGAGGCATATGCGTTGGCTAAAATCAGCGGGCTCAAATACTGTGAATTCCTGAACAGGCAATATGGAACAGACTACATCTCCGTAATGCCAACGAACCTCTACGGCCCCAACGACAACTACCACCCCGAACACAGCCACGTGCTCCCGGCCCTCATCCGCCGCATCCACGAAGCCAAACTGGCCGGCGCCGAATCCGTGACCTGCTGGGGCGACGGCTCGCCGCTCCGCGAATTCCTGTACGTGGACGACCTCGCGAACCTCTGCGTCTTCCTGATGAACAACTACTCCGGTAACGAAACCGTCAACGCCGGCACCGGCAAAGAACTCACCATCAAGGCCTTGACCGAACTCGTCGCCAAGGTGGTCGGCTACACCGGCCGGATCCTCTGGGACACCACCCGCCCCAACGGCACCCCGCGCAAGCTCCTGGACGTCAGCAAAGCCACCGCCCTCGGCTGGACCTACAAAACCGAACTCGAAGACGGCATCCGCCTCGCCTACGAAGACTTCCTGACTAACCCCATGAGAGCGGAGAGATAAAATCATCCTTCTTGTTATCAGCTATAGGTCTGATCTTTTTTAATTATACCTATGCTTTAGTAACTTTTTTTTTGCGTTGCGTTTTTCCCTTTATAGTCTTGCTTTAAAATTAAACCTTATACAATGAAACTTGATAGATTAACTGAGACCTACAGCATCGTCCTTCTTGGCGTGTTTAATCCCATTCTTTTTCATCCCTTTTGGTTAAAAGATAAAGGGATTATTACTCAAAACGACATACGTATCGATGATAAGGTTAAGGGTTTTGTTGTTCATCAGCAACTATCGTCGTTCCCCGTTGGGGATTGGCTTAATATTATAATTAAGCAAGACAGGGCGGAATTCCGAACAAGCGATGCGGCGAAACTTGTGTTACTTAAAGATTTAGTAATAGCAGTTTTGAACGCGCTTCCAGATACACCTATTTTTTCATTTGGAATAAACCATGGCGTTATCTCAACATTAGGGAATGAGAAAGATTATTATAATTTTGGTAGATTTCTCAATCCCCTAGATATTTGGCGAGATTCTTTTAAAGACCCTCGTTTAAGATTCCTATCTATCATTGATGATAAATCTGAACTGCTTACCAATAAAACGCTTATGATTCAGCCTGCTGATTTTCAGGATGTTCCATACTGCGTGGATATTAATATGAATTTCCATATGCAAATGCCCAATGATGCCCAGAAGTCTCTGCTAGCAGCTCAAATGATAGCCAGAAATTTTGATTTTTGTATGACAGACTATGATAATGTCGTTAAGACCCTAATGGATAAACTTGGATGAAATGACTGAATTGATTGACAAGAACAGTATTCATTCCACACAGGAAGAAAAGCCAACGAACGACAACGAGTTTGGGCAATTGTCATTTAAGTTGAGGCAGGAGGCGATGAGCTCTTCTCTTCCTAACACAACTCTATCAAGGCGGTTTGTTATTCCGGATTCTGCCGTTGCTCAAGAAGATAGTGGTAATTCACCAATTAAAGAGATTGATGACAAGTTTGTGCAATGGATTGGCCGGGTGCTTGATATAGAAGGCAATACATTCACAGCCAGAATTGATCCCATCCACATTCAGTCGCCTTCGAAGATAGCGAAATTCGATATTCAAAAAATAATCCTTTTGAATGGAGAATTATTGGAAGAAGGTGCTACGTTTTATTGGACCGTCGGATTATTTAGAAATAAAAAGGGATCCTTTGAGCGTCGTTCAGAAGTTCGGTTTCGCTTGCCTATTGTACCGAACTACGATGCAGTTGATGATCTTGCTAGACAAAATGCGGAAAAACTGTTTAGTGGGATAGGATGGTTGGATTAAATGCGAAGCTAGATACGCCGCTTTCAAATCAAGCGGAAGTCACTTTAATAGGTGGCACTTCAGGATACGGAGAGAGCGTAGTCATTAGATATAGCGCCAATGATTGGGCAATTATAGATAGTTGTTTTGATACAGCAACTAAAAAATGCCTACCTCTCGATTATCTAAGAGAGATAGGAGTTAATATTGAGCAACAAGTAAAATATGTGTTCTGTACGCATTGGCACGATGATCACATTAAAGGTTTGCACACTATTTTAAAAGCTTGTTCAAAAGAGACGGTTTTTTGTGTTGCAATTGCAAGCGACCGACTCAACTTCCTTTACGAGATTGAACGAAGCAATCTTTTTGATCCGGATAGAGGCGCAAGAAGAGAACTGATTCTTGCTATGGAGGTTGCTAGTAGTAAAGGGATGAAAGTTAAACGGCTGTTACAAGACCTTGTTGTATTCAAATCAGATAATTGTGAATGTTATGCATTAAGTCCTTCCCAAAAGGAAATCGAATCCTTTTTCGAGGAACTTGCATCCGCTATGTCAATAAAAAAAACTATTGGAGTGCAAAAAGATAAACTATCGACCATAAGCGAAAAGGTAATAGAGTCAGCCGAAGACATCTCATCACGGGCATTCGCGTCTTTACAGGAGGATTTTGATATTACTGGAGATCAAATTGAACAGGAAGTGCAGCTTTCAGAAAAAGTTTTTAAGAATAACATAAGAGCACAAAAGGGGCACCTCAACGATCGTAGTGCTGCTCTACTCTTCTCAATTCAAGGACACCATATAGTTCTAGGCGCAGATCTTGAAATCTCTTCAGATAGTGATTGTGGGTGGCAAAGCGTAAATGATTGCATTTGTATGAAGGGCATTCATGCAAGCGTGTTTAAAATCCCACATCATGGTTCTCATACTGGCTATTGTGACTTTTTTATTCAAAACCATATTAAATCATCGGCTACAGGAAAGATTTCGACCTGGTTTAAAGGGGATAAAAGACTCCCTGAAAAGAATATGGTTGAAAAATACTTCCATCATCTTCCCAAACTGTACATTACAGCTGATCCGTCTCTTTTAATATGTAAGTTCTCATCTCCAGATTATCGAAGCATTATGGAGGAAACGACTGAATCAATTGTCGATATAAAGAATCGAATTGGCATTATTCGAAGTCGAATAGACCTTACAAATGGAATTGATGAGTGGGAGACAAAAGTCTTCGGGACGGCTATTTTGGTGACTAAGGAGAAGTTGAATTTAACTATTAGTAGTTAAGCCTACTTTGCCATTATGTGGCTCCTTGCCCCCCCCGTAGATTATAAGAGAAGAAGATCTGAGGTATTTGGTCAGAACTTCTTATGGAAACATAGTGAGAATCCATTTTATGTGATGGATAATCATTTGGCGGCTGCATGGTGTTGGTTGAATGAGTGCGACAAGTCGGCTTCTTACAATTTCATGCACATTGACCAACATGAGGATTTGCTGAACAACCTTTCCATAAAAGACTATATTGCTCTTAAAGAAAAGTCCTTCTCTTTTGATGAGTATATTAAACTCACAAAAACTAGTCGAAGTGTCCGCTTTCAGCCGCAACCAGTTTTTCGTTGGGATAATTACATTATTCCTATTATGAGATTGTTTCCTAATTGGTTCGAAGAGTCTTTTTTTGCCACTTTAGAGGAGTCGAGTTCCCTCGAAAAAAGGGCAATAGGCTTTCGACCTTCTTGGCATCAGAACCAATTAACTCTTGCTAGTTATATTGAAACAGCATTTGAAAACTCATGGAATGAGTTAGAAGAACTGGCAGAGAAAAAACAATACAAGTGGATAGTTAATTTTGACTTGGACTATTTTTTCAAGGATAGGAAACAAATGCTGACGGATGACTATATCTTAGAAATATGCGAGAGACTCCATGTCTTTATTGATAGGATTCAAGTTTTTACTTTAGCTCTCAGTCCAGAGTGTTGCGGAGGTTGGACCGCGGCAGAACACGCACTTGAGGTCTTTTGCCAAGGATTCCCGGAGTTTTTAGAGTTCAATAGAGAAAAAAAGAGCTTATAGACCTAAGGTTTGACTGATATTTGAAATATCGGCAGAACCCTCTTTATATACCATTGCAACAAGATCGCAAATGACGAACACAAATAGCCCCAAAACTCTAGCCCCAACCCCTCTACGAGCACCTCACAACCCACCGCGTGGGCAAGGAGCAGAGCGTGCTTGACCTGGTCCGGAAGAAGCTGGGGCGGGACGTCATCGATACAGACATCGACCTGATGGAAGTCCTCGGGCACCTCGAGGAAATCACCAGCGCCGCTGGCGAGTACACCCTGGACTTCAGCAAATTTGACGATCAAACAGTCGGATTACCTTACGCAATCCCTTTTGTGTTCAAGCGCAGCAAATAGCAGGAGCAGGAAAGGGCCGGAATCCTGCTAGACGCCGAGGAATTTGAGACCTTCAAGCAGGAATTGGGCGGATTCCGGGATTAAGGCAGGCAGATTAGACCCTTAAGACAGAAAAACGACTTTATCCGGGATTATGGTTAGAGTTTTCAAGAAAAAAGATTCGAAGAGAATACTATAACCTATGAGTATATTATCAAGACTAAATAACAAGTATCTCCGCGGGGAAATCATCTTCGCAGCGGACACCATATTATCATTCGCGGCATCAGTTGTTGCCCTTGTATGTGTCAGATCCCTTCTTGATAGCAGTTTCATTTCATCCCGCTTCATTGTCTTATATCTCGCGACCTCAATCATCGCTTCAGTCGTTTTATTCCTTATAACGAGATCTTTCCAGATCATTATCCGCCATTTCAGCGTCAAAGATACCATCCCTTTCGCCGAGGTGCTGCTCGGAAAGAGCCTAGCCCTTTTTGTCGCCCTGACCATTGCCGGTTTCTACTCAAAGTATCTTCTTCTCCTGGTAGTATTTGACCTCCTTGTTACCGGCACATTCTTGTTCGGAATCAGGCTCAGCATGATACTCGCCTATGAGTTCATTAATCGTAAACAAACCGCGCAATTCAATCAACAACAGATACTTGTATACGGCACTTCCGACAAGAGCGTTGCTGTACTCAAGCGTCTTCAGAATTCCCCGCACTACCACATAAACGGTTTCCTGGAAAGAAACACCAACGAGAATAAGTATCTCCTTGACTTGCTCCCCGTTTATCAGTTCAAGGACGATAAAAAACTGAACCACATTATCCTGGACAAGAAAATAGATGCCGTCCTTTTCAGCCGTAGTATTGACGCTCAGGCAGAAGGGGAGGGCCTGATTCCTTTCTGCTCAAAACATAAGGTCAAAACGCTCATTGTTCCTGGTGTTGACGAAGTTGCCGAAGGGCACCCCCTCATCCACCCCCGTGAAATCAAGGTAGAGGACCTTCTCTGGAGAAAGGAAATCTCCATCTCGCTGGATGAGATCAAGACCTTCTTTATCGGTAAGGTTGTGATGGTGACCGGCGCCGCCGGCTCCATTGGTTCGGAGTTAGTCCGGCAGCTTGCGGTATTCGGAGTAAAGAAGTTGATTCTTTTCGACAACGGAGAAACTGCGATGCACAACCTCCGCCTTGAACTGGAAGACAACTATAAAGATCTGGACTTCGTGCCCGTGATCGGCGATGTCCGTCACCCGGACCGTCTCGATTATGTATTCCGCTCCTGGCATCCCCAGGTGGTCTTCCACGCTGCGGCATATAAGCACGTCCCCTTGATGGAAGAGAACCCCTGCGAAGCCGTTCTTGTCAACCTGTATGGCACCAAGAATGTCGCCGACAAGTGCTTGGAATATGATGTGGAGAAGATGGTAATGATTTCCACCGACAAGGCCGTCAATCCCACCAACATCATGGGCTGCACGAAGCGCCTTGCAGAAATTTACGTCCAGTCTCTGGGGCTTGCGATAGAGAAGGGGGAGAAGCAGGGGAGAACCCTCTTCGTCACCACCCGTTTCGGCAATGTTCTTGGCTCCAATGGCAGCGTCATTCCCCGTTTCCGGGAACAGATTGCCGCCGGCGGACCAGTCACTGTCACGCACCCCGAGATTAATCGTTTCTTTATGACCATCCCGGAAGCTTGTCGGCTTGTTCTGGAAGCAGCCACAATGTCTTCAAGCACACAGATTTTTGTGTTCGATATGGGCCAACCCGTGAAAATCGATCAATTGGCTCGCAGAATGATTTCGCTTGCCGGTTTTACGCCGGATAAAGATATCAAGATCGTATATACTGGATTAAGGCCCGGAGAGAAGTTATATGAAGAGGTTCTCTCCAACGAAGAGAATACGCTCCCGGCATTCCACGAACGCATACGTATCGCGAAGGTCCGTGAATATGAATATGAGAATGCTGAGAAAATAACAGAAGAACTTGAGTTCTTAGCTCGCAAGGTCCGAATTCCCGAAATGGTGAGATTAATGAAAAATACAGTGCCCGAGTTCAAGAGCGAGAATTCTTTGTATAAAAAATATGACAACTAATATTAGATAATAATGCTCGATTTCGGAATCCGGGCTGAGAGCTTAATAGTGTGTCCTGTTGATACTCGATCAAGTGCAACACATCGCATTTTGAAATTAAGCCCAACAACAACAACTTCGGCATTTTAAAGCAAGATCAGTAACTTATGGGGAAAAGACTCCGCCCAAGATCTTTCTTGATATAATATCTGCGATTTCCACCGTTTCCCTCCAATTCAATTTATTATTGGTATAGAAATCAGTTTGCTTTACGCTGATCGCTACATATGAATGCTGTTAATAGAGTTGCTATAAATACCATTCTCCAATACATCCAACTTATTGCGAATGTATTTCTTGGACTATTTACTGTACGTATTATTCTTAATGCGCTCGGAACTGTTGATTATGGTATTTATAACTTAATAGGGGGAGTTATAACCCTCATCACTTTTATTTCAACCTCTTTATCGCAAACATCCGTTCGTTTTCTTTCAGTAAGTATCGGAAAAGCGGATATAGGAGATATCAGACATGTTTTCGCATCGTGTTTTTCGATGCATTTTTATATGGCGATTTCCCTTTGCCTTTTTTTAGAGATTGTTGGTTTATTTTTGTTTGATGGCTTTTTAAATATACCCGCAGAGAGATTATTTGCAGCGCGAGTGGTCTTTCACTGTATGACTATTACTCTTTTTTTACAAGTTGCCAGAACGCCTTTTTCGGCTATGGTAACGGTTCACGAGCATTTCCATATATCTACGACATTAGCTATACTCGAATCTACCCTAAAACTAATTATTGCGCTAATAATTGCTCGATCCAGTTTTGATCGACTAATCTTGTATGGGGTTTTGATGGGCTTGATTACAGTGTTATCAACATCCTGTTACCTGCTATATAATCATTTCGAATACAAGGCTTTTATTTGGCTTCATTTTAAACCAATATCTAGTATAAAAGAAGTCTTTTCATTTGCTGGCTGGACTTTACTAGATGTATTTGGGACCGTTGCGAATCGCCAAGGTTATGCTGTAATCTTAAATAAGTTTTTTGGCCCCGTCACAAACTCAGTATTCGCATTAGCGAGCCAAGTAGAAGGACATTTGTATATGGTCTCCAATTCCGTAATTAATACAATGAAGCCTCAAATTATGAAGAGCTATGGTGCTGGTGACCTTCAAAGAACTTTTCGCTTGTCTATGACTGCGGGTAAATTTGGATTTTCAATGATGTCTTTACTTTCCATCCCGATACTAATAACATTACCAGAATTACTTGATTTCTGGTTAGAGGAGGTTCCCGAAGGGACGGTGTTCTTTGCCCGGATGATGGTAATTGCATGTATGTTCGAGCAGCTAACTAAGGGGTTGGTTTATGCAAATCAGGCTATTGGTAACATTAAATGGTTCTCAATCGTTGTCTCGGGAATAAGAGTTATGGCCTTGCCTTCTGCAATTTTATTGTTTATCTGTGGTTTCCCGGCTCATTATGGAATGTTTGCATACACATTATTTGAGACTTTGGCAGCGTTTAGCAGAATAATTGTAATGAAGTATTCCAGTGGGTTGAATGTAAAAGAGTATCTTCATTCCGTTTACTTGCAAATTCTTCCCCCCTTCATTGTTTCTGTGTTCTCTGGAATCATTGTTTATCATTTTTTGAAGGGTTTTTGGGGCGTGGTATGCGTTACAATCACATCGACACTTCTCTATTGTGTTGTTTTCTTACGTTCAGGTCTTTCAGATATTGAAAAAACAACCGTATTAGGACTCTTGAATGGCCTTAAGGGAAAGTTTGTAAAGAAATCTTCCAATGGCATTGGACTATGAGGGCTTTTATTTTTGTTCTGGTCGCAGTTTTGAGTATCATCTCGCAGATTCCAGTTATTGTTCTTTCGCCTATAGGAGACTGGCTCAAAGCATTATGGGTTATACCGTTTATTCTTTCCTTATTTGACATAAAGTCGACAAGAATAGAAGGATTATTGGCCTTTTCCCTATTCTTTTTTCTATTTGCGATTTTTTGTTTAACACTGGAATCAATAACAGGTACCCAGTATGTGGGAGCCGATTTTCGTAATATTGCTATATCGTTTGTGATTTTTGTCACATCTTATCTCACATTTTCAAGCGGGTCTGGACCTGCGATTGTAAAACACCTTCCACTGTGTCTTCTTATGGTGGGGTTCTTTGTATCGGTTTTTATTGTATTGAACTATGAGTTGGTCGGCAGTCTGAATACAAGCCTATATGCGTATAAAGAAAAGAATTCGATGTCAACTATTCTAGTTGCTATAATAGTATTATCGGGCTATTTATTCAAACCTAATGCTACCATATGGAAACTAATTAAGGGACTATTAATGCTAATAGTATCGGTTGTGGTTTTGCTTCTACGATCAAGAGCAACTATTCTAGGTCTATTTTTTGCCATTTATTACTATATTCTCGCACTGACTAATAAAAGAATCAAGTATTTATCCATATTTCTCCTTATCTTAGCAGTTGTTCTTATTGTTTTTATCCCCTCTCTTAATACTGTTTTTTGGAATCAAATTATGCTCGCTGGTAGGGATCAATTTGATATTAACGATCTTTCTTCTAATAGAGTAGAGAATATTCCTGCATTAATTAATCTGCTTTCTGCCCACCCATTCACTGGAAATGGCAATATGTACTTTGACTGTATGCCCCTAATTATGTTAACACAATATGGTATTCTAGGTGCCTCAATTGTGTTTTGTTTCTTATTGAGAATCTTTGTATCATTGTATAAAAATCGAAAGTGTGATTCTATCCATATATCTGCATTTGTTCTTTACTGCGTGTTCCTTATCAATTCATTATTTGAAGCACAACCTCCCTTTGGCCCAGGCATTAAGTGTTACCTCCTATGGGTTATGGTTGGCTTTGCATTTGCTATCGATTTCGCAACCAATAGAAACTCAATAATTTAGATATGTATTACCTTGATTCTAAAATAGAAAACCTTTATCGTATTTTCGATCAAAACGAAAGAAAAGATTTTCTTCGTCTTGACCTGAACGAGAATCCGGGAGGACTGCCCCAAGAATTCATTAGCAAAGTGCTGGACGGCATTACTCCGCAGTTTTTGTCGCAGTACCCCGAGACATTACAGTTTACGGAAGTCTTGGCTCGTTTCCTCGGAACAGACATCAGTCATCTGTGTCTGGTAAATGGTTCAGCAGAAGGCATTCGCTATGTCATCCAAGCTTTTACTTCTCCGAATGGCAGGATTGTAGGCGTTACTCCCAGCTATTTCATGTTTCAGATTTATTCCGAAATGTATGGACGCAGTTTCGTGAAAGTTCCCTATAACGATGATCTGACGATGGATGTGGACAATATCCTGCGTGAACTGACCGACGATACCCAGATGCTTATTCTTTTGAACCCCAATAATCCGATGGGGAATGTCTATTCGGAAGAAGAATTCAAACGAATAATGCAAGTTGCAGATGAGAAGCGCATCACAGTGCTGATCGATGAGGCATACCATTATTTCTATCCTGGTACGTTCATCGATTATGCTTTGAATCATGAGCATGTGTTTGTCACCCGTACATTCTCTAAACTTTTTTCTCTTGCTGGTTGTCGTTTGGGTTATGTTGCTGGTTGGCCGGATGGGGTAAAAATGGTTCAGAAACTATGTACACCGCACAATACCAATGCCTTTGCCCTACGTTTTGCACAGGCTGTTATTGAGAATCCCCGTATTCTGGATATGCTGATTACCAATTTTAACGAAGGCAGGCGGTATTTGATAGAGACCTTGGATACAAACGGTTATCAACACAAGGGGGAAGCGGGTAATTTCCTTTTTATCAAAACAAATACCGATGCCCCGACGATCGTTGACCGGATGAAGGCCGAAAAGAGGATTCTTATCAAAAGCTATCCTAATGTTGGGGACTTCGGTACTTGCCTACGTGTCTCCATTGGTGAGAAACAGTATATGCAACAATTCTGCAAAGCATTGTTCGAACTTGACAGGTAATTTGTTCCGATATAATTAGTATGGAGGAAACCTTTGTCCCATCGGAGAGCCTAATGCAATTGCATCGCGTTGAGCTCAGTTTGTTGGAAGAATTGAAGCGAGTGTGTAAGGAGAATGGCTTGAAGTATTATGCTTCAGGCGGGACCTTACTTGGGGCCGTGCGTCATAAGGGCTTTATTCCCTGGGATGATGATATCGATGTTCGTATGATGTGGGGTGACTTCAAAAAACTGATGGAGATTGCTCCGGATGTGTTTAAGGCTCCTTTCTTTTTCCAAACATATAAGACTGGCCCGTATGATGAACTCTCAAATGCAAGATTGAGGCGTTCTGACACGACGGGTTGCACGAAATGGGAGTTTGACAATATCAAGACCAGTCTACATAATCGGGGTATCTTTTTGGATGTTTTTCCGTTGTTCCCGATTCCCAAAGATCCCATGCTTAAAAGTGAACAGAAGAAATTAATAGACGAGGCGTGGCGGGTAATTCGCGGTTGGAATGCCGTTCAAAATATAAAAGCGGGATTCCCCTCTGCTTATGAGGAATATATCCCTGATTGGGAGGCTGTCGGACAGTATTACACCATAGAGCAGGTTAAGCAACGCTATATAGACGCCTGTGCCATTGTCGGCGAAGGCGAGGATTATGATGAAATTGGTGAAACGGCTTTTCGTACACATGATGAAAGATTCATATGGAAACGAACGTGGTACGAGGAAAACATTGAATTGCCTTTCGAGGATACAACAATTGCATGCCCGAAGAAGTATAACGAGATATTGACCAAACAGTATGGTGATTGGAGAACGCCGGTTTACAGTCCGTCAATGCATGAAATGTACATTTTTGATGTTGACACACCGTATAATGATCGAAAGGATCTTTTTTAGCTTTACGCTATGGAACTGAAGAAAGAGGATCTCAGACGCTTACAAGAGGTGTGTCTGGAGCTTATCATCGAACTTGACCGGATATGCCGCAAGAACGGTATCGAGTACTCTTTAGGTGGCGGAACACTTATCGGGGCTGTCAGGGAACACGGTTTTATTCCTTGGGATGACGATGCGGATATCTTTTTCAAGCGGGAAGAGTATAATAAGTTTGTCGCGGCCTGCGAGAGAGATCTCAATCATGACGAATACTATGTTCAAGACCACGACATAGAACCTGAATATCCATGGGGTTACTCAAAACTGCGGAAGAAAGGGACAAAACTGGTCCAGGTCGGGCAGGAGCATATGAAGTTCCGGAACGGGATATTCATTGATCTGTTCATCTACGATAATGTCCCTGACGGCTGTCTGGCCCGACGGATTCACTACTTGAAATGCTTTTGCATAAGGAAGTGCCAGTATGCAGAGGTTGGCCGCCTAAAGGAAAAGAGCGCCTTTTGGCGCGGTTGGTTCTCTCTGATCAATCTGATCCCCAAACATTTCCTCTTCTCGCAACTGGAAAAGATGGCAGCCAGAAACAATGCAAAACAAACCGTTCTGTCAAGGCATTATACCTTCCCTTATTTTAGAAAGGCCTGCAAATACGGCCTACCTAATAAGAGTCTTGAAGAGTACATTGACTGTGATTTTGAGGGGAGAAACTTTCGGATCGTCAAGGATTTCGATACTATCCTTACCCTGAAGTATGGCGATTATATGACACCGCCTCCCCCGAAAGAAATCACCTATTATCCTATCAGCGAGATTCAGTTCCCAAGATAAAACCATTAATCCTATTGACTATGTATACATTCGTCTTACTCTCCGGTGGGGTTGGAAGCAGGATGCACAACAACATCCCGAAGCAGTATATGCTATTGGCCGGAAAGCCGATGATCATGCACGTGCTTGAAAAAGTTGAATTGCTCGAAGCCATATCAAAGATTGTTATCGTATGTGCCGATGAGTATCGGACTTCCCTCAATCTGATGCTTGAACAATATGGTATCAATAAACCGGTAGAGTTCGCCCCTGCCGGCAAAACGCGGCAAGCCTCCGTCCTTTCCGGGTTGAGATGCGTGGATACCCCGGACGTAATCGTTCATGAAGCTGCCAGACCATTCGTAAAGGTTGAGGACTATCTAGAACTGATCGATGAGCCTCAGGAGAATGCCATTGTTGGTTCCGAGATTCCCTTTACGGTCCTTGAAGGGCACGAGTTCGTTGAAGGAGTTCTGGACAGGTCAACCCTCGTCAATGTGCAGCTCCCCCAGAAATACAATACCAGATTGATCCTCGAGGCGCACGAAAAAGCTGAAGCGGAAGGATTGTTTTTCACAGAGGATGCGAGTCTCCTTTTCCATTATAATCCGGATACGAGGATCAAGATCATCAAGGGAAAGGAATATGACATTAAAATCACTACCCGCATTGATATGTTGTCGGGAGAGATTATCTATGATGAAATATTCAGAAGGAGGAAATAAATGAGCACAGCAATCATTACCGGAATAGGCTCCGGAATAGGCCGGGCCGTGGCCATTGAACTCAGCATCAGGGGGTATTATGACAAATTTGCCCTGCTTGGCAGGAACGTGGAAGCCATACAGGACACGATTTCGGAGATGCGCAGGAATGGTGCAGGACATATCTCCTTTTATCCGATAGACTTGTCGGAACCGGAGAAGCTGCCGGAGATCGTCAGGATGATCGAAAAATCGGAGGGAGACATCGCAGCACTGTATAACATTGCCGGATATACGGATCCCCAACCCCTTTTCGCGACAACGCTGGAGAGTTTCGAGCTGACCTATAAGGTGAATGTTTTCGCTCCCTTCATGTTGATGCGTGAGGTTGCAAAGTATATGCGTGCGACCGGAGGAAGGATCCTGAATGTCGCTTCTACTGCAGGAATGACCCCCCGGCCCGGCTGGTTGAGTTACGCGTCTTCCAAGTCGTCTGTGATAGCGATGTCCAAGACCCTCACGGCGGAACTGGCAGAGTATGGTATCAAGGTTTACTGTGTGTCTCCTGGTCGATGCGCCACGAAGCTTCGCAGAAGGCTGGCGCCGGATGAGGATCCGTCGACAATTATGCAGCCGGAGGAAGTTGCGGAGGTCATTTGCGACTTGATGAATCCGAAAGAATGTTGTCTGGACGGTCAGAACATAGTAATCAGGAAACAGATTTAGGTGCTGGACATATATCGCGGTCCGGAGCACTTGGTTTTGTTATTATTATGAATAAGGTTTCATGAAGAAGGTTATAACCTACGGTACGTTTGATTTGTTACACTATGGGCACTTGAAATTGCTGGAGCGCGCCAAGGCATTAGGGGATTACCTGATTGTGGGCATAACTGCAGAGGATTATGATAGAGCTCGTGGAAAGATCAATGTGGAGCAAAGCCTGATGGAGCGCATCGAGGCGGTGAAGAAGACCGGCCTGGCCGACGAGGTTATCGTGGAGGAGTATGAAGGGCAGAAGATAGATGACATCCAGCGTTACGACATAGATATTTTTGCGATCGGCAGCGATTGGGTCGGCAAGTTTGACTACCTGAAGGAGTATTGCGAGGTCGTTTATCTGGACCGTACGCAGGGCGTCTCCAGCACGGACCTCCGTGCGGAGCGGAATCTGGTCCGTCTTGGCCTGGTCGGGCGTTTCGGCGGTATCCGCAAGTACATCGCCGAAACCTCTTTCGTGAACGGCCTTGAAGTGGCCGGCGTGCTGGTTGATGATAAAGAGCGCCTGAAGAAGGAGTTCCCGGATGTGAGTTTCCTGGCCGACAGCTATGAGGCGCTGCTGGAAAAGGTGGATGCCGTGTATGTCGTTTCTCATCCTTCGCAGCACTATGAGCAGGTCCGGACGGCTTTGTTGCAAGGGAAGCACGTCCTTTGCGAGTCGCCGGTCGCGTTGGACGTGAAGCAATATGACGAGCTTACGGCTTTGGCCAAAGAGAAGGGCCTGGTTTTAATGGATGCCGTAAAAACGGCTTACGGGATGGCTTATAACCGTCTGATCCTGTTGCTAAAGGGCGGGAAGATCGGCCGGGTGGTCTCCGTAGATGCCACTTGTACCAGCCTGAAGGATTTGCAGGACAGCGATTACTCGGACCTGGACCATAAGTGGAACAGCATCTGTGCCTGGGGGCCCACCGCGTTACTTCCTGTTTTCCATCTCCTGGGCCCCGAATACAGGAGCAAGGTGATAACCAGCAGTTTCATCGACATCGGCCGGCATTTTGATTCGTTTACCAAGATATCTTTCGTATATGACCATGCCGTAGCCTCCGTGAAGGTGGGCAAAGGCGTAAAAAGCGAGGGCGAGCTGCTCATCAGCGGCACCCAAGGTTACGTCTATGTGCCCGCTCCGTGGTGGAAGATGGATTACTTTGAAATCCGCTTTGAGGATAGTAATTTGAATCGGCGCTATTTCTACCAGCTGGACGGAGAAGGAATACGCTATGAATTGATCTCCTTTTTGAGAGCGATTGAGAGTGGTCGGGCCAGTTACTATATCCAAACGGTTGTGTCAAAAGCAATTATACAAGCAGTCGAGGATTTTTATAACGGAACCGATCTTGTAGAAATATAGTTTTCACACTATTCTTATGATACTTTTTACCGATGTTTCTTTGGCCTTCTACAAGACATTGTTCTTCAATGAACTGGCCCGGAAAGATGATATTTTAGTGGTTTATAAGGATAATCCCCATCGTCCTTTTCGTGGGAAGGACTTTCTTGACGGTGAAATGAATTATAACCATATTATTCTAAAAGGAAGTAGGGTAGAATCATACAGGCAACTGATTAAGGTATTACTTAGTGTAAAATATGACAAACTTGTCGTAGGGGGGTATGACAATTTTATAGCGTGGATTTCTGTCTGCATTTCGCCACGTAAAAAAAATGGAATAATTGTCGAATCGACTTTTCGAGAGACACGGAAAAAAGGTTTTCGTGTTTTAGCAAAACGCCTTTTCTTCAAAAGGGTACGCACGGCATATGTATGTGGCAAATCGCATGCAGACCTTGTTAAAGCTTTCGGTTTTAGGGGGAAAATAGTCAATATCGGAACAGTTGGTCTAATTCATAGGGTCCCTCAGCCACATTACAAAGAAAGAAGTCAGGTTAAGGACTTTTTATTTGTTGGACGTCTTACAAAAGTAAAGAACCTTGAATGGCTTATAGATCGGTTTGCCCAGCATCCCAATCTTACTCTAACTATAATAGGAGCCGGTGAACTTGAGAGTAAACTAAAGGCTATCTCTCCACCCAATGTATTAATTCTGGGCCCTATGAATAATATGGATCTTCCTAAGTACTATCAAGCGGCAGATGTGTTTGTTTTAGCCTCAATTTCTGAGCCTTATGGTCTTGTTGTAGAAGAAGCTCTCAATAACGGAACTCCTGTTTTATTAAGTGATATGATCGGTTGCCAGGATAACCTGGTCGTCGCGAATAATGTTGGATTAGTCTTCCAACATAATGATGTTGCAGACTTTGAGAATAAACTAGCTCATATTTGCAATGTTGAGTTCTATAATCATTTGCGACTTAATGTCTCAAAAATGGATTTTGAAAGACATGCTAATAATATGGTTAACTCATTTGCAGAGAATTAGAATACTATATGCCAAAGATTAAACTTTCAAATGGTGTAATACGATACAGGACCACCCCTCTCTACGGGGGAATAAAGAGGATTAATAAAGAGGTCGCTTTTAATAATCTTTGTCTATTAAAACAGGTTTTAGATAGAGATAAGATACCATTCCAACTAGCATATGGGACCTTACTTGGTGCTGTCCGTGAGAAGGACTTTATCGACTATGATGAAGATATTGATTTATTTGTCCTCGGGGAGAATAAACAAAAACTATTTGATGCCCTACCTGATCTTATTGATTCCGGGTTTAAAATAGCCAGATATGATAGACGTGGCCTTCTTTCAATTATTAAAAATAAAGAGTATATTGATTTTTATTTTTATGACAAATGCACAATAAATGGGAAGGGTCTTCGAAAATGTAGTGGAATTGTATATCCCGCTTTCTTTTTTGAGCAATCGACGACAATCTTGTTTAAAGGAGTAGAGTTTTGTGTTCCCGCTGAGTATATCTTCTTCCTCCGATGCGCCTATGGAAAAGGGTGGAGTACCCCTATCGAGTATTTTAATTATGAAATGCCGCTCTATAAAAAGTTGCTTTATCGAATTCGCGAAAGGATAAAGGAATGTATGCCAGATTGTATATTTATTTATTTTGCAAAAAAAACGGAAGAAAAAGTAACCCGGCGAACACTTGAGCGCCTTCAAAAGCGTCTAAATGAAGATGAAGCACTCGCCCAATTATGCGAGATAAATGGTTTTAACTGAAAAGAGGTCTCTTATATGCATAACCAAAGAGGTGGGCACCGTGGCAGTATAAGAATACTACCATATGCTTTTGCAGGCGGAGCCCCAGCAATAATCATACGATGTGGATTGTCTTCCGACATAATTGAGGAATTTGTAGTTTAACAATGGTAGATCTTATTCTTTCCTATCAGATAGTTTATCAGCAGAAATCCTTATTATATGTATAGGCACTTATTTAAGCGAGTAATTGATATAATGGGCTCGCTAATAATGATTCCTTTCGTTGTTTTAATTGTTTTAATACTCGCGCCGTTGATTTGGCTAACTGATAAAGGTCCCGTATTCTACAATGCAATGAGAGCGGGGAAGGGTTATACACCATTTAGAATGTATAAACTTAGGAGTATGTATGTGAATTCTCCAGATTTAAAGAATCCAGATGGTAGCACCTATAATGACGATAACGATTCCCGTGTTACCCCTATTGGCCGCATACTCCGTAAGACAAGTCTAGATGAGTTACCACAAATATTTAATGTTCTTTTGGGTCAAATGAGTTTTATTGGTCCGCGCCCAAAACTGTACATAGAAGGATGGTTAAACGATGAAACCGACGCCAGTATTCTTAATAGTTTTTCTGTTAAGCCGGGAATAACTGGTTATGCACAGGCCTTTTTCCGGAATAGTATTACACAAGAAGAAAAATTCAAATGGGATTCCTATTACGCTGATAATGTTTCCTTTGCCCTCGACATCAAGATTCTCTGGCAGACGGTCAAATCTGTAATAGCCCGTAAGAATATTAATACAGTGCAAAGCACCGAGGACAAATGAAGAAACTTATGATTGTTGGGGCGTCTGTGCTCCAGTTACCCGCCATCATCAAGGCCAAAGAAATGGGACTTCACGTGGCTGTGGTCGACTACAATCCCAACGCAATTGGAATTCCTTATGCCGACGCATATTACAACGCATCCACAATGGATGAGGATGCCGTCCTTGCGGTTGCGGAAGACTATCAGCCCGATGGTATTATGACCCTTGCCTCAGATATGCCAATGCGCGGCGTGGCCAAGGCGTCCGAGAAGTTGCTTCTCCATAGCATCTCCTATGAGACAGCGGTTAAAGCAACTGACAAATTTGAGATGATCAAGGCATTCAAAGAGCATAATGTCCCGTCGCCCTGGTTTTTCGTCGTTGACGCTGAAGAGGATCTGTTTGCACACAAAGATGTCGTTTCTTTTCCTTGCATAATTAAGCCTACCGACAATGCCGGCAGCCACGGGGTGGCGAAAGCGGCTTCTTTCCAGGAACTTCTTGACAACTATGAATATGCCCATTCAAACAGCCGGCAAGGAAAGGTTATCGTGGAAGAGTATTTGGATGGTCCAGAGGTATCTGTCGAGGTAATGGTTGTCAATGGGGAAGTTATTATTTTGCAAATCACGGACAAAATCACGACAGGAGCGCCTCATTTTGTAGAAATGGGGCACACGCAACCGTCACAATTACCTGCCGAAACGCAAGCCGCCATTCGTGATGTTACCACGGCCGCGTGCAAGGCTATTGGTATTGATAAGGGGCCAGCTCACGTAGAAATGAAAGTTACCTCCCGTGGCCCGGTGATGATAGAACTAGGCGCCAGGATGGGTGGAGACAATATAACCACGCACCTCGTCCCACTCAGTACGGGAGTCGACATGGTAGGAGCAACAATTAGGGTTGCTTTGGGCGAAGAGCCCGGCATTACTCCAACTCGGCATTGTGGTTCAGCAATCCGCTACTTTAGTGTTCCTATTGGAAGAATCAAATCCATCAAGAGTGTTGATAAAGCGCTCAAGATTCCAGGTATTAAACAAATCACTTTTACAAAAGAGGTAGGTGAAACGGCAACACCCATTCACTGTAGCAATGATCGTATTGGTTTTGTAATTGCAGATGGAGAAACTGCGACAGAGGCAGCGGTGGCGTGTGATTTAGCAATCAAGACAATTAATATATCGACCACGTAATTGTAATTTATGAAAAGGTTAGCACTAATAGGAACTAAAGAGTTCGCTGATCAAATCATTCACTTTGCCAATCGAACGGGAGAGTATGTGTTTGTTGGTTATTTTGATAATCTCGTTAAGAAAGGTAGTTTGGTAAATGGGAAGCCCGTTTTCGGTAATGTAATAGATGCAATCGATGCATACGAAAGCGATGTGTTTGATTGTATATTTATCGCTGTCGGTTATACTCGATTTGATCTACGGGAACTGTTTTATGATCAGTTGAAGGGGAAAGTCCCCTTTGCGACCATTGTTGATCCTACGGCGGAAATCGGACGCAATGTGATTCTTGGAGAAGGTGTATATGTTGGCAGGAATGCCATTATTGATGATGAAACAGTAATCGAGGATAATGTATTTATTCATCGTAATAGTATGGTTGGCCATAATAGTGTTGTCCGGAAACATTCCTATCTTTCCGGGCTTGACCATATGGCTGGCTTCTGCGATATCGGTGAGCGCGTTTTTATTGGGTTAAGCGTTTGTGTTGCCGATCACATCTCCATATGCAGCGACACTTGGGTTGGCATTGGATGTGTTGTTGCCAAGACAATAAAGAAACCCGGTAAGTATATGACAGAAAGTGTATTATTAACAAGAATCGGATAAAATGGAGTTTAATGATTTTCTTTCGGTTTTTGCCGACCAATTTGAGGACACTGATCCTCAGGAGATCAAGGAAGATACCGTTTTTCATGATCTCGACGAGTGGGACTCTCTCATCGCTCTTGCCGTCTTGAATATGTCGGAAAAAAGATTTGGCAAGAGAATCTCGTTCGATGAAATGAAAAAATGTGTCACGGTAATGGACTTGTTCAATCTGGTTGCATCGAAATGACGGATCCTTTTTCTCTAGACGGTAAGACCGTCCTTATCACGGGAGCGGCGTCTGGCATTGGTAGAGCGACGGCCCTGCGGTGTTCTAGTATGGGCGCTCAGGTTATCCTTCTGGATTTGAACGGTGATGGACTTAGGAATGTCGCAGATGAGATCGGATGCGATTTGGCCGTTTACTATGCTTTAGACCTTTGTGACTATGATGGTATCCGAAGCATTGTCTCGGTCTTTCCAAAGTTAGACGGGGTGGTTAGCAACGCCGGTATAGTGAAATCGATGCTTGCCCGTTTCAATGAGAAAGAGGATATGGAGAAGATATTCAGTATTAACACCTTCTCTCATTTTAATCTTCTTCAGGAGTTAATTCGCCAGAAGAAACTGAACAAGAACGCTTCCATTGTTTTAACATCATCAATGTCCGGAGTCTATTGTGGGCTCGCTGGGGGAAGTCTGTATGGCGCCACAAAATCAGCACTTGTAGGGTATTCAAAAGCATTGGCAATAGAACTGGCGCCAAGAGGCATACGCGTAAATACTATTCATCCGGGAATGGTTGATACTCCTCTTACCAAGGACACCTCTTTATCGAAAGAACTGCTCGAGGAAGATGCTAAAAACTATCCGTTGGGTCGGTATGGTAAACCAGATGAAATTGCGCTTTCAATCGTGTACCTCTTGTCTGACGCAACCGCGTGGATGACCGGAACTCAATTGCTCATTGATGGTGGCTATTCGTTAAAATGAATCCAAATGGACGCATTTATCAAAGCAATTGCATACTGCTTGCCAGAACGCATTGTTACCAACGAAGAACTGGTCGAACTCTTCCCGGAATGGACTGTGGATAAAATTGCAGGAAAGGTCGGTGTTAAGTCAAGGCATATTGCCGCAGATGGTGAAACGGCAGGGGACTTGGCTGTGAAAGCAGCTGAAACACTCTTCTCCGAGAATGAGGACATAAAACGTGAAGATATTGATTTCATTATCCTATGTACCCAAAGTCCCGATTACTTCCTACCGTCGACGGCATGCATAATCCAGGATAGACTCGGTATCCCTCGTAAATGCGGAGCATTTGATATTGACTTGGGCTGTTCTGGCTATGAGTATGGTTTGGCTGTTGCAAAGGGGCTGATTCTTGCAGGCATTTCGAAAAATGTTCTGTTGCTTACCTCGGAGACTTACAACAAGCATATTCATCCAAAAGACAAAGGTAACAGAACAATCTTCGGTGATGGTGCTTCTGCAACCCTAATATCTATCGATGGTTTTGCCAGGATCGGCGAGTTCAGCCTTGGAACCGATGGCAGGGGAGCTGAAAGTCTCATTCATAAAACAGGAGCGTGGAGATCCCATAATCTAGCAGATGATACCATATATGATGAAAGTGGTAACCCAAAATCCAGTGACTATTTGTATATGGACGGGAAAGCCATTTTCGATTTCACGGCGGAGGCTGTTCCGGTGATGGTCTCTGATGTATTGGAGAAGAACCATTGCTCATTGGAAGAAATGGGGCTTATCGTATTTCATCAAGCGAACAAATATATGATCAACTACTTGCGGAAATTGATAGGAATTGACAAGGAGAAGTTTTATTGTGACATAGAGACAGTTGGGAATACGGTTTCTTCGACCATTCCTATTGCATTGGTGGAGGCAAGAAAAGCCGGGAAACTAGTTGGGAAAGTCTTACTTGCTGGTTTTGGCGTTGGTTTTTCTTTTGGTGCGACAATAATCGAGGTTATATGAAATTATATGCACTTTACGCATATTTTGATCCGGAAATAGCTGCGAGTTCATATATCTGGGACAACCTACACAAGGCTTTTAGTGAGAATGGAATCCACACTGAGATTTCGACACCTGTCCCTACTCGTGGCATTTCATCGGAAATGCGAGAAAAGTATATCACCGTCAACAGGGAAGAATCTCGATATGAAGGGAATTTGATTATCCGGCGTTTCGCATTGATGAAAGAGGCCCAGAATCCACTATTGAGGGCCTGGCGTTATATCATCGGTTGTTGGAAACAATATCGATTATCGTTAAGGTCTTCTTTCGCAAAGAGTGCTGATGTGATCTTCTCGGTTAGTACACCACCCATTCAAGGAGCAATGGTCGCTTTGCTAAAGAAGAAACTCAAAGTCCCGTTTGTATATAACCTTCAAGACATCTTCCCGGATTCTTTAGTTGGGACGGGACTTGCCAACAAAAGCGGTCTTCTATGGAGAATCGGTCGAGTTATCGAGGACTTCACCTACCGTAACGCAGATACTATCATTGTTATCTCCGAGGACTTCAAAAAGAACATTATGGCGAAGGGAGTGCCAGAGGAGAAAATTGTAGTCATCTACAACTGGGTGGATGAAGAAGCTGTGGTTGATGTCCCTCGATCTGAGAATAAACTCTTTGACAAGTATAGGCTGGACCGAGACAAGTTCTATATCTGCTATTCCGGGAACATTGGTTTGACTCAGAATTTGGATTTGCTGTTGGATGTGATGGGGGAGTTGCAAACCGAAGCACCGAATGTGCAACTTGTGCTGATTGGAGAAGGGGCTTATAAGGAAGAGGTGGTAAAGAAGATTGCCGGTCAAGCCGGCAATGACGAGATAAAAGCAGGCTCTGACGCAGCGATACGAGGGACAAACCTCCCCAATGTGGTAATGTTACCATTCCAGCCGTATGAGGATATCTCGCACGTGTTCAGCCTGGGCGATGCCGGGCTGGTAATTTCCAAGCCGGGCGTGGGGGCGAATTCCGTCCCGTCCAAGACCTGGAGCATTATGTCGGCATCCCGGCCGGTTCTGGCCAACTTCGATGAAAACGAGTTGAAAGACATCGTGACAGAACACAAGTGCGGTATCTTTACCAAGGCGGGAGATAAGGAAGCATTTAAGCGTTCAATATTGGAACTATATCATCACCCGGAATTATGTGCGGAATATGGCCGCAACGGACGTCAATTCGTGATGGACAACCTCACGAAAGAGGTGGGCACCCGGAAGTATGTGGACGTCATTAAATCTTTTGAGAAACACAATCACTAATCTTTTATTCATATGGAATTGAGAAACATTCCTTTCTCGCCTCCCGATATGACGGAGGCGGAGATAGCCGAGGTCGCTGAGGCAATTCGTTCAGGTTGGATTACGACGGGCCCCAAGACGAAGGCGTTTGAGAAGCAGATTGCTTCGTATTTGAAGGTCAGCAGGGCGGTGTGCCTGAGTTCGGCCACAGCCGCCATGGAAATGGCACTGCGGATCATTGGCGTGGGGCCGGAAGACGAGGTTATCGTGCCGGCTTACACCTACACGGCATCGGCTTCGGTAACGCAGCACGTGGGCTGCCGGCTGGTGCTGGTGGACTCGCAGCCGGACAGCGTGGAAATGGATTACGACCAGCTTGCCGACGCAATCACGGAGCGGACCAAGGTAATCTGTCCGGTGGACTTGGGCGGTATCGTCTGCAATTACGAACGCGTGTTTTCCATTGTGGAGGCGAAGCGGAGCCTGTTCCGCCCGACCAATGAGTTGCAGAAGCGCTTTGGCCGGATCATCGTTTCGGCGGACTGTGCACACGCTTTCGGAGCCTCCCGGCACAAGATCAAGGCGGGCGGCATCGCGGACTTTTCGTCGTTCAGTTTCCATGCGGTGAAGAACCTGACGACCGCAGAGGGCGGCGCGCTGACCTGGTATTTGCCTTTCGGGCATGAACCGGTGTCTTATAACTTCGATAATACGATTCCGCCCATTGTAGGTGAGACCTGGAATGCCTTCCTCTACCGTCAGGTGCAGTTGTATTCCCTGCACGGACAGAACAAGGATGCCTTGTCGAAGACGAAACTGGGAGGCTGGGAGTATGATATCGTTGGCCCGTGGTACAAGTGCAATATGACGGATATCATGGCCGGTATCGGCTTGGCGCAGCTGAAGCGCTATCCGGCTATGCTTGCCCGCCGTAAGGAGATCATCCAGCGCTATAATAAGGCTCTCGAGGGGCTCCCGGTGGCGGTTCTGGACCATTTCGGGCCGGATCACTGCAGCAGCGGGCACCTCTATCTGACCAGGTTGCTTGGCCGGTCAGACGCGGAGCGGCGCAATGTGATTGAGCAGATGGCGAAGCGGGGGATTGCCTGCAATGTCCACTACAAGCCGCTGCCGATGATGACGGCATACAAGAACCTGGGCTTTGACATCGCCGATTTTCCGAATGCCTATCATCTTTACGAGAACGAGGTGACGCTGCCGTTGCACACGCGGCTCTCGGATGAGGATGTTGAATATGTAATCTCCAACTACGTTGATATCATCAGTCGATAAGACATCTTTGAACGAAGCCTTTTTGGCCTTGGTTCGGCTAGGTATCGGGCACACGGTGTCCGTTATGCCCGAACGGATCGATTGGGCTGCCCTGAAAGATTTGGCCGCCGGGCAGGAGCTTTCCGCCATCTTGGCGGACGGCGTCGTGGCTCTGGCGAACCTGGGTGAAATGAAGGAGGGGAGAGCCGCTGATCCCGGAAAGACCAAGCAATGGATTGGCTCTGTATACATTCTTTCGGAGCAGCAGTATCTTGATTATCGGGACTGTCTGAAGAAGTTGGCACATTTCTATGAGACGCAGGGGCTCAAGATGATGGTGCTGAAAGGGTATGGGCTCGGTTTGAATTATCCCCGGCCGGAGCACCGGCCTTGCGGGGACATCGACATCTGGCTATTCGGGAAGTATAAGGAGGCGGATGATGCGATGCGCCGGGAGATGGGGATTCCCATTGACGCCAGCCATCATCATCATACAGTTTTTTCGTTCCTGGGCGTTTCTGTAGAGAACCACTATGATTTCGTGAATGTTCACTATGGGCATCGGAATGCTGAGCTGGAGCGCATCTTTAAGGAACTGGCAGCAGATGATTCGTGGTCTGTTGATGTGGACGGTCAACGTGTTTATCTGCCATCACCCAATTTGCATGCGCTGTTTGTCCTACGGCATAGTCAGCTCCATTTTGCATCTACGGGAATATGCCTTCGTATGTTGCTTGACTGGGGTATGTTCGTGGAGAAGAATCGGGATCAGGTGGATTGGCCGTGGTTCGTGGGGGTTTGTAATAGGTTTCATATGACCAAGTTTTTGGCGTGTATGAATGCTATTTGCATCGAGGATCTTGGTTTTGACGAGTCGGCTTTTTCCGGGATGCCTTGCCTGGCTTTGGAGAAGGACCGCGTGTTGAATGATATACTGGCCCCAGAGTTTGCCGGGGAGACGCCGTCCCGGTTCTTCCCGAGGGCGTTGTTCAAGTTCCGCCGTTGGCGGGCCAATGCCTGGAAGTACCGGCTTTGTTTCCGTGAGCCCAGGTTGCTGGCGCTGTTCGCCGGCATTTGGTCGCATTTGTTGAAGCCGTCTTCGATTTAATGGTTTGCTGTTTAACTTTCTATGAATAAACGAATTCTGTTGTGCCTGGCGCATATGTCGGGCAATGAGAAACAATTCATCAAGCAGGCTTTCGATACCAATTGGGTGGTGCCGCTGGGGCCGAATGTGAATGGTTTCGAAAGCGATTTGGAAGCTTATGTCGGGGAGGGGAAGCGTGTGGCAGCGCTGGTGTCCGGCACGGCGGCTTTGCACCTGGCGCTGATTGCCTGCGGCGTGGGCCCGGGCGACGAGGTGTTGGTGCAGAGTTTCACGTTCTGCGCTTCGGCGAATCCCATCGTATATCTCCGTGCCACGCCGGTGTTTGTGGACAGTGAGAAGGATTCCTGGAATATGGATCCGGACTTGCTGGAGGCCGCGATTCAGGACCGCATCGCCAAGACGGGTCGGGTGCCGAAGGCCATCATTCCAGTTACGTTGTATGGTATGCCGTATCGGATCGACCGGATCATGGCCATCGCCGACAAGTATGGGATTGCGGTAATCGAGGATTCCGCCGAGGGCATGGGCTCGCGCTTTGACGGGCGGATGCTGGGAACCTTCGGCAAGTTCGGCGTGCTGTCGTTCAACGGGAACAAGATGATCACGACCTCCGGTGGCGGGGCGCTGATCTGCGGGGATGAGGCGTCGAAGAATAAGATCCTCTGGTATGCCACGCAGGCTCGTGAAGCGTATCCGTATTATGAGCACGTTGAGGTGGGGTATAACTACCGTCTGTCCAATGTCAGTGCGGGTATCGGCCGGGGGCAGATGACTGTGGTGGAAGAGCATGTCGCGCACCATCGGCGTCTGTTTGCGTTGTATCGCGATCTGTTTGCTGGTGTGCCTGGAATTCAGGTACATGGGAATCCGGAGTCGCTGGACGGCTCCGGCGGGCGCTTTGATTCGAACTTCTGGTTGAATTGTATTACCCTTGACCCTTCGCTGAAGATTGTCGGGCAGGAGAATGCTTATAAGAAGGCGGTGACCGGAGCTGTTGGCGGCGCTGCGGGGACGGTTCATGCTGGCGGAACTGCGGTGACGGATTGCCAGCCGAATGACAATGTGGAGGCCCTTCGGGTGGCGCTGGATGCTGCCGGAATTGAGGCCCGGCCGTTGTGGAAGCCGATGCACAAACAGCCCGTTTTTAAGGACGCTCCCGCTTACGTGAACGGCGTGTCGGAGGCCCTGTTCAAGGTGGGCCTATGCCTTCCCGCCGGCCCCTGCGTGTCGGACGCGGATGTGAAGTATATCGTGGAAACGATCAAGAAGTTAATTGTTAAAGCAGATTAATGAGGTTGCGGAGAACCACGGCACCGGTGCGGTGATGAAAGGGAAGTAAGTGTGTGCCTGGATGATATTTCCGTCGCTTGAATGTGTATGAATATGAAGGCTCTTTTCCCTGCGTTACTGTTATCACTCGCGCTCGCGATCTCCTCGCCGGCAGCGGACCAGAAGGTCTATATCTGCACGGGCCCCAAGAGCGTGTGCTACCACAAGACAAAGACCTGTAGCGGCCTGAACAAATGCTCCGGCCAGGTGAAACAAGTCTCCCTCCAAGAGGCTGAGAAGATGGGGCGGAGGAAGTGTAGGGTTTGTTATTGATTATTGTATAACTCTAAAGATCAGTTTCAGAACACTCAAAAAAGAAGCGGCCCGAAGGCCGCTCCTGCCCCTTTCGGGGTCATTGCCTAATAATGATTAACATAGCCGACTCGTCGACCACAAATTCGTCTCGGCGAAGTTAGGGATTTATTTTGAAAATCTATCTATTCCTGCTTTAAGTTCCAGATAATTCAACCTTAATCCAGAAAAAGGCTTGTTTTCGGGATTAAGGTAGGAGATTGCGGCTCGCGGAGGAGATTTTATCAGAACCATGAAAACCATACTTGTTACCGGTAGTGCCGGGTTTATCGGGGCCAATCTGGTGTTGCGGCTGCTGGAGGGCAGCGAGCCGCTGCGGATCGTGGGCCTGGACAATCTGAACGACTATTACGACCCATCGCTGAAGGATTACCGGCTGGGCCTGATTGCCGCCCGGGCGCAGGCGCACCCGGAGCACGAATACCGTTTCGTGAAGGGGAGCATTGCCGACAAGGCGCTGGTGGACAGCCTGTTCGGGGAGTACCGGTTCGATATCGTGGTGAACTTGGCCGCGCAGGCGGGGGTGCGCTACAGCATCGAGAATCCGGACGTGTATATCGAGAGCAATATCATTGGCTTCTACAATATCCTGGAAGCCTGCCGGCATCATCCGGTGGAGCACCTGGTGTATGCGTCGAGCTCCAGCGTGTACGGCGGCAACAAGAAGGTGCCGTTCAGCGTGGACGACCGGGTGGACAATCCCGTCAGTTTGTATGCAGCTACGAAGAAGAGCAACGAGCTGATGGCGCATTGTTACAGCAAGTTGTACGGGATTCCTTCTACGGGGCTCCGGTTCTTTACCGTGTACGGGCCCGCAGGGCGGCCTGATATGGCGTATTTTGGCTTTACAGACAAGTTGCTGAAGGGAGAGACCATCCGCATCTTTAACTACGGTAATTGCCGCCGGGATTTCACTTATATCGATGACATTATTGAAGGCATCGTCAGAGTGATGGCCCGCGCGCCGGGGCGCCAAGGTTTGGCGGACCCGGAAAATGGGTCCGCCGAACCTTTGGGTGCCCCGGCTCCACAACGCCCGCGCACACCAGGTTCAGATGAAGTACCGTATGCGATCTATAATATCGGCGGGGGCCAGCCGGAGAACTTGCTGGACTTCGTGAGCATCCTGCAGGAGGAACTGGTCCGGGCGGGGGTGCTGCCGGCGGACTACGATTTCGAGGCCCACAAGGAGCTGGTGCCTATGCAGCCGGGCGACGTGCCCACCACCTATGCCGACGCTTCGGCTCTGGAGCGCGACTTCGGTTTTACGCCCAGGGTTACCCTGCGCGAAGGCCTGCGGAAGTTCGCGGAGTGGTATAAAGAATATTATCAGTAAAACACACATACACATATGATTACCCTTATTGACCTTCCTTACGCGCCGGATGCGCTGGAACCCGTGATCAGCGCGCAGACGCTGTCCTTCCATCATGGCAAGCACCTGCAGGCCTATGTGGACAACCTGAACAAACTGCTTCCCGACAGCCTCTTCGAGGGCCTGCCGGTGGAGAAGATCGTGGCCCGCTCGTCGGCGGGGCCGGTGTACAACAACGCCGGGCAGATCTTGAATCATAACCTGTACTTTACGCAGTTCAAGGCCCCGGGCGAGGGGGCCCCGGCCGGGGCGCTCGCGGCGCAGATCGACAAGCAGTGGGGGAGCCTGGAGGCCTTCCAGGCGGAGTTCGAGGCGCAGGGCGTGGGCCTGTTCGGCAGCGGCTGGGTGTGGCTCTCCAAGGCCGAGGACGGCTCGCTGGTCATTACCCAGGAGGCCGGTGCCGGCAATCCCGTTACGAAGGGCCTGAAGCCGCTGCTGACCTTCGACGTGTGGGAGCACGCGTATTACCTGGATTACCAGAACCGCCGCGCCGCGCATCTGCACGCGCTCTGGAGCATCGTGGACTGGCGCGTCATTGAGGAGCGGTACGATCGGTAGAAGTTTTGTTTGATTAATAGTTAATTATCATGAATCGTAGGTTTATCTTCTGCGCCCTGGCAGCCGTGGCGCTTCTTTCCGGCTGCAGTACCCTGCGGGAGAGCCCGGAGGAGCAGGCGCGCGTGGCCGCCCAGGTGGAGCGGCGCCTGGATGCGCGGAGCTTCCGCGTGGACATCGAGTCGATGCAGCCCCTGCGCGGGCCGCGTCAGATCCTGAGCACGCCGTACGCGATCATCATCCACGACGACCGCATCAATTCGCATCTGCCGTACCGCGGCGTGGCGTACCAGGTGCCCTACGGCGGCGGCAAGGTGCTCACTTTCGAGGATGACATCCAGACCTACCGGGATTATCCGCAGGGCGACCGCCGCGTGGTGGACCTGGTGGTGGACAACGAGGAGGACATCCTGCGGTACCATTTCGAGATCTTCCCGAACGGCAAGGTGTCGCTGCACGTGGATGCGCGCAACCGGCAGTCGATCGACTATACGGGGCGGGTGAATCCGGACTTCGATCCGGCGGAGAAGAAGAAATAGGCTTGACCGGCAAGCGGTTAGCAATTTTCAAGAATTATTGTTACCTTTGTCGATTGGTTAGAATTTGATTAATTTAATAATACCAAAGTCATTATGAAGAAAATCTTTGTTATCTTCGCGGCGGCCGCCCTGGCGTTCTCCGCGAATGCGCAGGAGGCCAACAAAAACCTTTTGATTGGCCCCGGTAACGGCAACTGGTTTGTCGAACTGGGCGGTGGCGTGAACTTTACCTACGATGAAGGTAAATTCAGCAAGGCCGCTCCGGCTATCGAAGTCAACTTCGGTAAGTGGTTTACCCCGGCCATCGGTTTCCGTGCCGGTTATCACGGATTCAAGGGCCTGGCCGCTGTCAATCCTGAGTCTTGGATCTCTGGCAACAAGGCGTTTGGTTTCAACATGGCTCATCTGGATGCTATGTGGAACATCGCGAATACCAGCTCGTACAAGCTTACCCGCTTCTGGAATCCTATTCTTTACGTCCGTGGCGGCTGGCTCTTCCCGACCACTGAGAAGGAGAAGGGCCGCCAGGCTGTCGCCGGTGGTCTCGGTCTCGCCAACCAGTTCCGTCTGGGCAACCGCGTGAGCCTGTCCCTCGACGTCTCTGCCGTCGTGACTGCCGAGCGTGAGTTCCGTACCGTTGGCATGCGCCGCTATGTCAGCTTCCCGACCGCCACCGGCGGCCTGGTGTTCGACCTCGGCCCGCGTGGCTTCAATGCTCCGGCGAAGGGTCTGGATCCCGCTCTGCTCGCCGCTGCGCAGGACAAGCTCGCCGCTGCCGAGAAGCGCGCCCAGCAGGCCGACGCCACCATCGTGGGCCTGAACCGCGAACTCGCCAAGTACAACGACCTCGTGAACGGCAAGGTGTATGAGTATCAGAACGGTAACTTCACCGAGACGGTGGTGAAGGAGAGCACGGCGATGGTGCCGGAGATCCTCTACTTCGACCTCGGCAAGGCCACCCTGACCGGCCGTGAGCTCGCCCGCCTGGAGTACTACGCCGAGAACACCTTCAAGAAGGACCAGAAGCTCCTCGTGACCGGCTGCGCCGACCTCGGCACCGGCACCAAGGAGGCGAACGACCGCCTGTCCAAGCAGCGCGCGGAGTTCGTGAAGAACGTCCTCGTGAACCAGTTCGGCTACAACGCCGCGAACATCGAGACCAAGGCTGACGTCATGCCCGGCGACGCCCCCATCAAGGGCCGCATCGTGACCATCGAGGTTCAGTAATTCGCGCCTCGCTGTCATCCTGAGCGAAGCACTGTCATCCTGAGCGAAGCACTGTCATCCTGAGCGAAGCACTGTCATCCTGAGCGAAGCGAAGGATCTGACCAAGAAGGCCCCCGGAACACTCCGGAGGCCTTCTTGCTGTTCGCCCAGCACGAACGCGCTCTAACGGGTGGAAGTCCCCAAACCGCCCTGATAGTGGGAAGGTTACAGCCAAGGGCAAGGGTGTCCATCGCGAGGTGGAATCTGAAGGAAGCCGGCGGCAAAAGGTTGGCCCGATGAACAAGAACTTGGTATAAGGCTGGAAGGCAGGGGCAATGCTGCAACAGAAGCAAAAGCCCGATA
>Ga0310691_10001524_pt1 | contig 35119 bp, 29 predicted proteins | sample 176DNAGHGlowgp2_FD_203887 | JGI IMG/M metagenome (GOLD analysis project Ga0310691, IMG submission 203887) | Sheep rumen microbial communities from Palmerston North, Manawatu-Wanganui, New Zealand - 1766 DNA GHGlow gp2 (v2) (version 2) | ecosystem: Host-associated > Mammals > Digestive system >... | reverse complement strand
CCGAACTTCGAAATGAACTTACGGATAATGAGTGGCCGTTAGAATACATTGACCATGACCGGTGGATCGCCAGAGGCATCGTTTTCGATGAAGAAGGAAACTTCTATTTCATCCGTGCTGAGCGCGATGACATGTTCGGTAAGGCGACAATGATCGAGACTCCCGGAGGCGGTGTGGAAAAGGGCGAAGACCTGGATGCTGCGATCCGCCGAGAACTCAGCGAAGAACTGGGCGCGAAGGTGGATGTGATTCTTAAGATCGGTGTGGTCAGCGACTACTATAACATCATCCACCGGCATAACATCAGCAACTATTTCCTTTGCAAGGTAAAGTCCTTCGGCGAGAAGCACTTAACGGAAGATGAGATCCATGATTTCCATCTTTCTACGCTGAAACTGACCTTTGATGAGGCGGTGGCCGAGTATGAGAAACGCAGGGAAACACCTATCGGAAGACTGGTAGCGAACCGTGAACTTCCGGTAGTTATGCGGGCAAAAAGAATCATCGACGAAATGGGGCTGCTCTCCTAAGCGAAATAGAAAATGGGTAGGTAAACAGAAATGAAGAAGATACTGGAAACAGAAAGGCTTTTTCTCCGGGAAATGACGATGGGTGACTTTGATGCCCTTTATGCGGTGCTTTCCGATCCGGAGATCATGCAGCACTACCCCTATTCTTTCGATGAGGAGCGTGTGCGGTCCTGGATCGAGCGGAACATGGACCGCTATAAGAATGACGGATTCGGGCTCTGGGCAGTCTGCCTGAAGGACACGGGCGAGATGATCGGCGACTGCGGTTTAACACTTCAGAATATTGAAGGACAGATGCTGCCGGAGATCGGATATCACATCCGAAAGGATCAGCAGAGAAAAGGATACGCGAAAGAAGCCGCTGCGGCCGTGCGCGACTGGGCGTTCGGGAACACGGAGTACCCGGCGCTCTATTCCTACTGCAAATATACGAATGTGGGTTCTTTTAAAACAGCAGAATCCATCGGCATGCATTTCGAAAAAGAGTATGAAGATGAAGCCAATAAGATCACGCATGTGTCCGTGATCCGAAGAGAAGATCTGACATAACAAACGCACTGCATGCTATAATGAGAATAGTGCTTCTGAAAAAGCAAAATTTCCGGAAACGGCGGTGAGAATATGCAGTATCGTACTTTAGGAAAAACCGGGTTAAAAGTGAGTGAGATCGGATTTGGAGGCGAGTGGCTCGAGCGCCATGATGAAGAGCATTCCATCAAGCTTCTGAAATATGCGCATAGTAAGGGTATCAACATCGTAGACTGCTGGATGCCGGATCCGAAATCGAGAGATATTATCGGAAAAGCCATGGCCGGATGCCGGGATTCCTGGTATGTGCAGGGACATATCGGCTCCACGTATCAGAACGGGCAGTATGTAAGGACCCGGGATATGAAGTATGTTATCCCTGCTTTCGAAGATCTTCTCCTTCGACTTCAGACCGACTATATCGACCTGGGCATGATCCACTATATCGACTCTGTCGAGGAGTGGAATACTGTCATGAACGGGGATTTTATCAAGTATGTGAAAGAGCTTCACGAGAAAGGCACGATCCGTCATATCGGCCTGAGTACCCATAACCCGGTGATCGGAAAACTGGCGGTGGAAAGCGGCTTTATTGAAATGATCCTCTTTAGTATCAACCCGGCTTTCGATATGCGTCCGGCTACCGAGGACCTGGAGTCTATGTTCGGCGGCTACGAGAACCAGGAATGGTCCGGCATCGATCCGGAGCGTGCCCGCTTCTATCAGATGTGCGAAGAGAATAACGTGGGACTTACGGTCATGAAAGGATTCTTCGGAGGCGCCCTTCTGGACAAGGAAAGATCGCCGTTTGATGTGGCCTTTACACCGGTGCAGCTGATCCACTACGCCCTGACCCGACCGGGTGCCTGCTCGATCCTTTGCGGGTACGATACCACGGAGCAGATCGATGCGGCGGTTGCTTATGAGACAGCTTCCGATGACGAGAAAGATTATGCGTCCGTCATCGCCAATGCCCCGATGCATTCCTATAACGGAACATGCACATACTGCGGACACTGTAAGCCCTGTCCTATGAATATCGATATCGCCATGGTCAATAAGTTCTACGACCTGGCAATGACACAGGAGAAAGTACCGGAAAGTGTTTCGGAACACTATAAGGCACTTGGTCACACGGCATCGGAATGTATCGGATGCCAAAGTTGCGAGAGCCGCTGCCCCTTCGGCGTGGAAATCTCTTCCCGCATGACGAAGACAGCAGAACTGTTCGGGATCTGACCGGCTCTTATAGATCTCTGTACATCAGGATCTCGTCGTGATATGTCCCGTCATCGAAGCGAAGGGCATTGTGACGACGTCCGGACTCGATGAATCCGCACTTCTTATAAAGTGCCTGAGCCTGTGTGTTCTCGGCGACGACTTCCAGATCGACCTGTGTCCAGCCGATGTCCTTGGCAAGTTCACACATGTAGTGGATCATGGCTGTCCCGATCCCGAGACCCCAGTATTCCTTATAAAGTGCGATAGCGAGAGAACAGCGGTGCTGGATCTTTCTCTTGTCACCGATGCCGAAGACCGCACCGTTGCCGGCAACCTTGCCGTCTACGATCGGGGCCATCATGATCTGGTACGGATCTTCCAGTAATCTTCCGAGGATCTCGACTTCTCCTTCGAGCGTATAATTGACCTCGTCCGGATAGCGGAGAAGAAATTCCGTTTCACCTGCCGTAGCCTTCAGATACTCCAGCATGGGCGCAGCCAGGTCTGGTCCGCTCGGGCGCAGGATGCACTTTCTCCCGTCCTTCAATGTGATTCTTCTTTCCGGGAAATGCATATCCATCCACCTCGTTTCTATCTTTTCTCTTATTCTAATGAGTCAGGACGTGTGCGACAAGTAGTCCGATGGTATAATAAAAATATATGATAACGGAGCGAGGATGAAAGAGAGGAAGATACAGGCATGAATTCTGACATTCGAAAGAATACATCGACGCTGTTTTTCCGTGTTCTGGCAATTATCGATATATTGGTGTTCTTTCTTTTTTTCGTGGCTGGAACTTTATCCTTCCCGCCTTCCGGAAGACTGATCAATGATTCTTTTCTCAGAGATCTCCAGTTCAGTGAAATATGCAGTCATGCCTTCGTGGGTTTGATCCTGATCTTTGCTTTTCTTCTGGTGTCTGCGATTCTGGTAGCGATGTATGGGAAGAATATTCTCTCTACGGTCCTCATCGGAGCCAGCGTGGTTACCTTTATTGTTACGGCCTTCAATACCATGAATTATATCATCCACAAACCGGTAGTCGTAAAGTGCGAGTGTGTAAGGAGAGAAATCAGTTATAACTCCGATACGGACACTTCCTACCACATCCTTTTCTTTGACAATGGGACTTCTTCACATGTCACCTCCGAAAAGTGGCAGAACTCGATTGGAAAGACGTTCTATGTGGTGATGTGTGGAAACGACGCGATCGCTTCTTATGACCCGGCGGATTACATGCTGGAAGAGTAAATCTCCGGAAGGGCATAACGATCCTTCGGAATATAGCAGAAGATGTATCCGTTATTTTTTCTTTTTTCCGGCGTAAGTCGGCGTCCGCTTCTGCGCTTCGAAGACGAAATAGCCATCCTTCTCGTAGATCTTGACGCCTCCGAAGATAGCGATCAACTTATTCTTATACCAGTCTTTCCGCTTCGTGACCATGAACATCCTTCCACCGATCCGGAGGCGGTTAAATCCCTTCTCGATGAAGGTCTTCGCGACTTTGAAATCTGTATGGTACGGCGGGTTCGAGAGGATCAGGTCGAAATCGGATCCCGGGACCTGGGAGAGTGCATCACCTGACACGAAAACAGCACCGGAAAAACCGTTCGATTCCATGTTCTTCCTGGAAGTCTCCACGGCCAGCTCGTCGATATCCGTAAGCACGATATTGCCGGGCTCTACGCCGAAGGCCGCTGCGGCCAGAGATACGATGCCGCACCCGCAGCCCAGATCGAGGACCTTGTCTTCTTTCTGGAACTGAACATACGCAAGCATGGCAAGTGTACCTCTGTCCGGTTCCCTGGGCGAGAAGAGAGAGTTTTCCGTCTGGATGGTGAGTTCTTTACCATTGAAGGTGACTGTATACATCTTGGTTTCGTTCTTTCGGTCTATAGGATATGGATATTGTATCACACAAACTGAAATACGCCTGAGTTGTTATTTGAAAGCCCCGGAATTGATATAATGTAATCAGTAAAGATATGGAGGAGGTGTTTTCATGATGCAGGATCATATGGCAGGAGACAGAGAAGCTTTCCTTCCCGGGCAGCTTTGGACGGATACGGAAGGGAACCGGATCGAAGCCCACGGCGGCACGATGTATCAGGAAAACGGTGTGTACTACTGGCTGGGCGAGGATAAGAGCCATACCTCCAAGAAAGGAAAGACCTGGACCTGGGGCATTCGTATCTATTCCAGTACGGACCTTTATAACTGGAAGTGCGAAGGACATATTATCGAGCCGGAGCCGCAGGATAAGAGAAGCCTCTTTCACCCGAACCGCAGGCTGGACCGGCCCCATCTTCTTCGCAATCCGAAGACCGGGAAGTATGTACTGTGGGTAAAATACTGTGATAAGAATCACTATGCAGTTCTGACTGCGGATCAGGTTACGGGACCTTATACACTGGTAGACCCGTTCCTTAAACCTTACGGACATGAGTCAGGGGATTTCGATCTGGCTCTGGATGCAGAAAAGGGCGATGCCTATCTCTACTTCGAAGCAGACCACGAGACCCTGCTGGTCGCGAAGCTGAACAGGGAGTTTACTAATGTGCAGGGAGAGGCCGGAGTGGTTTATGATGTCCGTAAACCGCCACTGACGCGTGAAGCACCGGCACACTTCATGCGCAACGGGAAACACTATCTGATCACATCGGGAATGACCGGATACTGTCCTAATCCGACGGAGATCGCCGTGTCCGATGACTGGATGGGTCCTTTTGTGGTCTTAGGCGATCCGTGTGTCGATGATAGTAGTTCCGCATCCTTCAACAGCCAGCCGAGCCATGTTTTCCGCGTGGAGGGAACCGATACCTACGTCATGATGGCTGACCGATGGGTCCCGGACTATGTTATGACTAAAGAACGTTACGATACGCTTTATCGCGTGATCTACAGCCGTGTGGATAAAACTCTTCACCCGTCCGTTAAGGACGTGATAGCGCTTGCGAAAGCCCCTCTTATGGGTTCAGCCGATACATCCCAGGCACTGTATGTTTGGCTCCCCTTCACTTGGGAGGGGGATTTCCCGAAACTTTACTGGCAGGAAACCTGGTCACTGTAATCGTCGTGCGTACCCCTTCAACGTGACGGATTTATCACTTAGTGACAGTCTGGCCTTGCTATTATGATACTGTGAAATCGTGTTGTATCCATATAGAGGCTGGAGGGGTCATATGAAAAGATATTTCAATTCTGTCGTGTTGGCGTTAGCCGTTGCATCAGCATGCTGCATGGGGGCAGCATGTAAGAAGAAAAGCAGTGAGTCGGAAGAAGGAAAGAAAACCACATCCGAACCACCTGTTTCTTCGACTCTTCCTTCTGAAGAGGAGAAGCAGGTAGAGCGTGATGAACCAATTACGGAAAATACTACAGTTGACTTACACCGTGATGAGTATCAGATCGAAATGGCGAAACCACCTGTTTCCACCCGTGCGGATGGTTCATCTGTGTATCAGTCGAAAGAAGACGCACTCGGTTACGGAAATTCCTGTAACGCTTCGATCGCTACCGGAAACAGTGAATACCACTTCTTCGTCGTGCATCCGGAAGCGCATATCATAGCCATCGAAATGGAGAAGCTCTCCACAGGGGAAAGTTACTTCGTTTATTCTCCTAAACCGGTGAAAGATCAAGAGCAAAGTATAGATATGCTGACCCTCTACGATCACTATCTGTATTTCAGAGAGGATATGTCCGAGATCAAGAGGATCGATCTTCTGGATTATTCTATAAGTGAGATTGCGGAAGGGTCATATAGCCGCCTGATCGTTTATGATGATTCTCTTTTCTTAGGCGAAGAGAGCACCATAGTAAGATATGATCTTGACGGCAGTAACCGGACAGTGCTATTCACTGCGAAGTTTGCGGATCACCCGGTAGATATTGCCTTCTGTATAAACGACGATAAGATCCTCTTTTCCGATCCACAACACGAGCGGGAAGATGGCCTGGTATATGGGAGCCTTTTTTCTATGGACCTGGACGGGAAGAACCGCAAAGAGATCCTGCCGGATGTGATCGCCGGAAATGACGACGTGTTCTTCTCAGACGGAGAGAACATCTACTTCTACGGGATCATGCCCCGGGATCCGGATATGAAGATGCTCAGTGATCCCGATATGAAGGTGGTCGGGAACAGCTTTGTGACCACTTATAGCCCCGGTGAGGAGGATGCTGAAACCGACACGATGATATCCGGTTTCTTCTGTGTGAAGCTGGACGGGAGCGAAACCACCTTTATCCAATCATATACGGATGGCTCTGTAAACGTGATAGACGGACTGATCTTCTGGTCTGCCGGTGATACGATTTTCGTCGAGGGTGAGGGCGTATACTATGACGAGATTGGCGATATGAAGATCTTCGAAGTCGACGATATCATCGGTCAGCAATTCGTGATCGTCGGAGACTGGATCTACTATTCGAATATAGATCCGGATATGGGCGACGAAGGAAGGACACGGAGAAGTTACTTAGGTGGCGGATGGATCGATGTAGTGGATTGGCCATCTGTAACGAATAAATAATGCGGACTATGGAATAAGAGAAGGACCTCCTTCCGTCACGTCCGGTCAAAGAGAAGACCTCCCTGCGGTTTGCCGTAAGGAGGTCTGTTCTGTTGTTGTTATGATCTGCTCACATCGGTGGTGTATCAAAATCTTCCTCGCTCGGATCTACCGGACTCTCCGTGATCACGTCAGCTGCCTCAAAACAGATGATCTCAATTTCTAATTCTTCGTATTTCATTTCTTTCCTGCTCTCCCTTCTCTTAAGCTACGGCCTTGCACTTCTGTGCAAAATTGTAATACGCCTCTGCAAGGTTCTTCAGCGCGTCAGAACCACCGTTCTTGGCAACTTTGAGATAAGTATAGATGGAATAGTTACCACTGACGTCTCCGACGGAGTAGGAGAATTCGCTGTCATACTGTGCAGCAGAGAATCCGGTTCCCGAAGGACCCTTGATCGTATACATATAGTAGCTGCCATTGGATGTACCGGAGATGGTTTCAGAAGAGGAACCATAGTTAACGGTCATAGCCGGAGCACTTTCTCCTTCGAATGCGGATTTTTTGAAATAAAGCTTCAGATTCGTCTCAGAGAGGAGGGACAGTGAAGCACCATTCGATGTCAGATTAGTTTGTCATACAATACTTTAATCTTATAAATTATATCACGATAAGTAAACTATATCACGAGAAATATTCTTGTTAAGTAGCGGGTTTCTGACGCCATTTCCGGCTTAAGTGACAATATTGTATGATTTCTCAAGCGGGTTCCCTACTATAATCGAAATAGGGAAAGCTCAGGTAAGAGAAAGTGAGAGGGTACGATCATGAATGAGACTGACTCGAATGGGAAATTACCGCAGATGCCTGTTTTGACACCGGAAACCTTAGCGCCGAAGGGGGCAGAAATATCTGTTCCATCCGAAGCCGTGACGCCGTCACAAGAACCGGAACAGGCGACGTCAAAGAGCCATCGGAGCATGAAGATACTGATCGGCTCACTCGCTGTTTTACTTCTGGCCGGTGCGGTTACAATAGCGATACTGGCAAAGACCGGTGTTTTTTCCAAGGATAAAAAGGCGAGTGCCGTTCAAGAGACCACGTCGGAAACGATGAATGCAGAAGAAGGAAGTGCAGCGGAACCGGAGCAGGAGCAGACAGGGTCGAACAAATCGGTCATCTCATTAAGCCAGGTAACAGATAAGCAATTCGAGTTAATGGACAAACTGGCGAGAGAGTATATCCGCATGGATGGCGAAGGTTTTCCGGATGAAGTGGTGATCGATGACATGTGTTATCTTGGCATGCTTCGACAGGATACCGTATATGCGGAGCGCGCGGAAGATGAACATAGCATGATCCAGATGGTCTATCAGGTGAAGGTGACCGATAACACAGGGGCGGAACCTGTCAAACGGCAGTTTTACTGGATGCATGGGTTCGCCAATGTGTATCAGGACGGAACGATCAATCCCAACAGTACGGAGTCTATGGTGGATACACTATGCTTCGACAACTGGGCGGTGCCTGGAGCTCTGAACATCGAGCTTCTGCTCCGTCAGGCGGAGAAATGGTATAACCTTGAGGAAATCAGCATTGACTATTCACTCGTTCAGCCTTCCGAATACGGAGAGAACAAGCACTACGACCTAGTCAAATCGCTGGATCAGATCACGCCTGCCATGGAGGAAGAATTCCGGAAAGGCGCCGAAAGGTGGATGGAATTCGGTACGGTCCGTGTCGGATGCACGGCAAACGGCATAGTATTGGACAACATGGAATACGAAGGCCTGATCTTGACGCTAACCCGCAATAGCGCCGAGAACCGTGTGTATATCGTGTACAGAATGGATATTACAGATCAGAACCAGAATCCGGAAGCTAAACGAAGTGTGTACTGGTATGTCGGATTCGATGGGATATTCGAAGGCGGAGAGATACAGACCGTATCCAGTACCAGTCAGATATATGATTCCTGGTCGCTAAGTGATTGGGCGGATGGACCTGCATCCATCGATGCACTGCGGGAAGTGATCCAGCATGAGGAAGCAGTCGGCTGGAGTTACGAGGACAGTTTCGAAGAAGAAGCGATCTGATGTAACAGATATGTCACTTCTCTGTTATCCTCAGGGGTTACTATAGGAGCATGAAGGGCAAGATTATCGGGAATTTTATATCACTACTGATGGTATCGTCGATCCTGGCGTCTTGCGGCAGCACGGGTAAAACCGGCTCGGATCCGGATGAGATTTCCGGAAGTGTATCCGATGGTGCTCCGATCTCCACGATCACGACCGAGAACGAGGTTTCCGTAAGTGAATCGGTCGAACTACCCGAGAATCCGTTTGCCGGTACGGAATTGGAGAAATACTGCACAGATCACTTCGTTGTTCTCGATAACAGCAACGGATATGTGAATGTATTTGAGATCAAACCGGAGATCCCGCTGCATCTGACGAAAGAATGGTTTAGGGATCATCCGAGGGCAGATGTGGATCTGGCATTCATCGAGTCCGCGAACTGGACGTACGAATACGATCGGATGTGGGTGCTCTGGTGGTTCATGGGCAAAACGATTAACTGTTCGACTATGCCGAAAGACTATGAGCCCCAGCATGGGGAGTGGGTCGAACAGATCCCATACACGCCGCCTGAAGATGTTTTCACGAATCTGATTGACAGGATGCGCGTATCGACGATCGGCAGTATTTCCTGCTGGATGGAGCTGCCGTTCCGGATGTCTGTCGGCCGCGTGGATCCGAACAACCGCATACTGGTATTCGATCTTGACAGAAGCGAATTTCCAAGCGAAGCGCGATCCGCACCGGGTGAACCGGCATACTTCCCGGAAGAATATGATACCCTGCATTTCATCAGCCTGACCGATAAGTATATAGATAACATTCCAGTCTACGGCTCACTCTACTGTATCGCGGAACCGTGGGGCGTATTCGACTACGAAGACATCCTGCACACGGCACGGGGGTCGAATCTGATCACAACGATTACCGGCACCTATCAGGATGACGGCACTATCGTGCAGATGGTGCGGACAGGCGATTTTACAGTGGAAAAAGCACTGAAATCGAATCTTCCGGTCAAGCCTCTGTCGGAGTGTATCGAGGGGATCAAGGAAGCCGCCGAGTATTTCGATCTCCCACCGTATCACTGGACGCTGGATCAGATGACCTTCTACTGTGCGGAGCTTACTTATCTTCCGCTTACGAACTATGATATTACCACCTATGACTACACCGATGAGAGGACGTACCTGATTCCGGTGTGGAACCTGTATCTCTATGTCGACGGGCAAGCCGCGCCGGGATTCTGCCTTACCGTAGATGCGACGACAGGAAAAAGTCTCTATTCGAAAGAGTATTCTCTTTATGATCAGGATCTCGAGAAGCCGGATCCGGAAATGACGAACTGATTCTGCTCCGGCCCCTGGTTCTGTTTCTCACCCCCTCGCCCGTTCTTTGATAATCGTGGTGACTCGGTTGTTGATGATGCTCAGTACCGCATCCAGGCTCTTCTGATCCAGGAAATACGCGGGCATCTCTTCTCTGATCACGTTCAACACTGCCGGATCCCGGGATTCGACTACTGATGCTGACATGAGAGCTTCTTTATACGTCGTGATCACACTATCATCAAGCACGATTCCGTAAGACATTTCAGAATGGTTGTAATTTTCCAGTGCTTCTTTCGCTGAAGAATCGAATACAATCTTATTCATCGGGTTGGTAAAGTCACCGGCAATGATTTCCTGCACCTCATCACTCAGGCAAGTCTTAATGAATTCCCAGGCACCATCTACTACCGTAGATGGGGCTGAGGCGGAGATCCCGATGGAGGTATCTACTGTAATGTACGGTCCGCAGGCATCTATTGACGGGTATCCCAGAAGTGTTAAATTGGAGGATAGATATGTGTTCCTTTGTAAGAAAGTTCCCATGCCCGAAAAGGAGGCATTCCCGTCCAGATCCAAGTTATATCCGTATTTCTCGGGAACATTATTCTTTACATATTCACATAGCTTCCTGAAAGGTTCACTATCAAAGTTTACTGTATTCCCCGAAATACAGGGTGCACTCATGCACGAATACAAGGTGGTCAGAACACCGAGACGGGTATCTACCATCGGATCGTTACCTTCGCATATTTCAGCTACGTATTTCGCATACTCCTCATAGGTAAATCCGATCTGACCATCGGAAACATCCTCTTTATTCACCAACAGGCCATTTACCGCGAAACTCACCGGCATATAGAGAAGTTTTCCGTCCACCTTTGCCGCATCGATTACATTTGAGAAACAGTCTTCGGTAGGGATTCCGTTCTTCCCTGAAAGATAACTACTCAAATCTATAAGATGGTCTTCTGTCTGGATCTGCTTTATATCCGCCGCATTCAGAATGATATCCGGACCATCGCCGGAGAGCATATTGATTGCCAGAAGATCATTGAGATCCGCAGCAATTCTATAATAGATGTCATCTGCCTCATCTTCGGTTTCCGCATCACCGTAATTCAGATTCTTCCTGATGTCATAGTCATACGAAAGCCGGATGAAATAATCCTGATTCATATCGTTGAATATTCGGATCGCTTCACAGATCGAATAGGAAACTTCGGCATTTCCGATAAACGCTGCCGTAAGAATCACCTTGCCGGCATTCGGATTGCTCTCGGCTTTCTTAAGCGTGATGAGCGTAGAAGTACCGATAGGATTTCCGAAGGAAAACTGATTCCGCGAATCATTAATATAGACATCTCCTGCGAAAACATACTTGTCACCATCTACAGAGATAAGAGATAATTCATCCATCAGGTATCTGTTCAGATTACAGTCATCAAAGGAGACGATCTCTTCTATCTGTTTCGTTTCCAGGTTGATCCTCTTGATTCCGCTTTGATCGGCGAAATATGAGTTTCCACCGAAGGAAGATATGTGTTCATTAAAAGTGAGTGTATTCAGAAAGGAATACTCTTCATCTTTGATCTGTACTTTGCCGCTCTCCAGATTCAAAGAAAGAAATTTTACGTTCCCATACGAACAGATGAATACGATTTCATTCTCTGAAACGGCCATACATCCGTTAATTATCCAGATATCTGCAGAAGGAAGGGAAGAAGAAACGTCTACGATTTTACATTGACCGTTATTCCGGATCACAAAGCTAATAGTATTGGTAGCATTATCTTTGTATTCCAAAACAATATAATCACCGTTGATCCATACACCTTCATAGAAGTCGGGAATATCTCTGGATGTATAAGGCAGTTTTTCGAATGTTCCGATCTCTCCCGTCTCCATATCAAGGTCTGTCAGATAGTATGACATCTCACCACCTTGGAAGGTATCCCAATCTTCCCTATACAGAAGGAGCTTTCCGTCACTGATGATGATTTCTTCAATATCCTGATTTTCATTTTCTACGAACTTCGTAAGATCAACAGAATGGAGCAGTTTTCCATCTGCATCATAATGTTGCAGATCGTCAAATCGCAAGTCGGAAGGATCGTCTGTTTCCCAGTCAAAGTTATCCGGATATTCCAATTGACCGTAATCTCTGATAAGAACGCCATCATGATACGTACCGATAATTTCTCTTTCACGATACGACACTTTCTTATCCTGATAGATGTCGTCAATTTCTGTTGTTTGGGCATCAAACCAGAGAGATTCTCCGGACGCTTTTGAAACGCCTTTCTGCGCTTTTTTCTTACATCCTGTAAAGGCCATAGCTCCGAAAAGCATAGCGATACTAAGGCCCGCTGAAATGAGTCTCTTAATCATACGATCCTCCTAAAAAATGAATCTGTTATATTTTTGAAATTCAGAGTTTATACATCGGAGTCACAATTCTCCAGAATTTCGATTCTGTCCGCGAATCGAGATCTATTTGTGTCTGCCCATCCTCGGTGATCTCATAGTAAACGTATTCGGTTTCCCCGTGCCATGTTGCTTCGCCATAAGCATATATTGTGCCATCGTTATATCTGGCATCTCTTATGTCGATAAACCTGCCCGGGACTGTATCCAGATGTACTACCCGGTCTTCAGTGGCTGTTCCGTTATCAAAATCCAGTTCATATATATGGAAAGCATAGCCGGGATCTGTCCCCATCGATTCCTTCGGCATCTTCAGGATCGCATACGTCTTTCCATCGGCCTCATACACATCCGAAATATTGTAGCTAAACGGATCAATATCGACTGAACCGGTCAGATCACCTTGTTTTCCGTCGACCATCTCATAGCGGCAGAACCGGCAGATATCCTCGTTCTTCTCGTAGTCTACGCCATCAATAAGGACATACATATAGTTCTCGGTAATACTGATGACGTTACAGTTCACGAAGAGCTTCGTCCGCTGACTGATATCCTCCGGGATCTTAAAATCCTCGGCTCCGATGAGATTATCCGTGTGATAAACGATACCGGTAATATTCTCCACATACGTTATATTGACGACTTTTCTGTCTTTCTGAAGATCAGAGGATGCGGCCGGAACAGTATTGTTTCCTTCCACCGGAGCGGACTGAGAAGACTCGGCAGCGCCAGTATCTTTCTCGGTTTTAGAAGACGAAGTCCGTACTTCGGAATCCGGCTTATCGGTATCTTTATAGACGATGTGTGGTCTTATGAGAAGACAGACGGATGCTGTGATCAGAACCGCACATACGATCACGGCCGCATATTTCTTCGCACCGGATCTCCTGGCGATGTTAAGGATGCGCTTCTTCATGAAACTTCTGCTCTTTCCACTGACGGAGGTAGCAATAGACGGAAGAGGGCTGTATCCCGAGATCTTAGAGACATACGACAGCAGCATTTCCCCGTATTTTATCCGGTTTTCCTCTCCGCCTCGTGCAATCACCATCTCATCGACAGCGAGTTCATTATCATGCCGGATCAGGAAATAGGCGATCCACACCAGGGGGTCGAACCACAATACGGTCACGAACAGGCTTCTGATCACATTCCAGAAACAGTCTCCCAACTTATAATGACAGTATTCGTGGTAGACAGATAACGTGTAGTGGTCGGAATCCATATCGAGATCTTCAGGAATATAGATACGGTTCCAAAGAAGAAACGGAGAATCCACTCCCCTGATCCGGTAGACCTTCAGGTTTCCATATGCGGAAGTCGCAAGCAGCCTGCGTTCTTTACGAACCATGCCGGCGAAGGTGATATTGTTTACAAGCATAACGGATCCGATGACTGCGGAAACACTGATCCACAGGCATATGGCAATCAGCTTATAATCGATGCTTCTGCCTGGGGTCACCGATGCCTGTGAAGAGGCGGGAACGGCCTGATCATCGATCGTCCCGGCATAGGGATAGGCTCTGTCCGGAGAATAGGAAACCGCGCTCTCATATACAGCAGATGCATCCATGGAAACGGTGGTTTCAGGTTGATGATCCACTACCTCACGATGTCTCTCAATGGCCACCGGGATGGAAATGAAACTTCCCACCAGCATAAATACAGGAAGAATGATCCAGGCGAAATACTGCACTCTGCAGGATACTTTCCCTTTCATCAGTTGTCTTAAAACAATAAGAACTAGGATCAGAATATTCAGCGCTACAAAAAATCTCATTCTATTTGCCCTTTCGAAGAATGTTGTAAAGCTCCTCGATCTCCTCTTCAGAGAGAGCTTCCTGGCTAATCAGATTACTCACCATGGTTCCGATCTTTCCGTTGAAATGCTTGTTCAGGAAAAATCTTGTTTCCTCCGCCTCGGCTTCTTTGCGGTCGAGGCTCGGATAATACTTCTTGGTTTTGTTGTCAGTCTGAAAATGTATGCTGCCTTTACTGTTCATTCTTCGAAGAAGCGTCATTGTAGTGGACTTGCTCCAGCCTTTGGATTCTTCCATCTCACGGATGATCTCCATGGTGGTAAGGGGACCCTTATCCCAAAGAAGATTCATAATATTCCATTCGGCGTCAGCAAGCTTGACCATGAATACCTCCACGTTTACTTAAGTCAACCTATCGTCATTATAGATCCGACGTTTACTTAAGTCAACCTATTTCTCGAAAAAATTTCCTGCACGGAACTTCTCGTCCCCGTAATCCTCTCCAAAGGCCGTTAAATTGCGGTTTTTCACGTCATCGTTGTGAACGGCTTGTATTCAATATATAATGATTCCGCGAAATACACTTACGCATCTGGGATTCGGGAAAAAGAGGAAGGGTTATGAAAAGACATCTGTTAAGTATTCTGCTTGTGTTGGCACTGCTGATCGGTATGGTGCCGACTTGCGTTTTTGCAAGTAGCCGGCTGCCTTCGGATGATTACGGCAGTTTCATTGATGGCGATCAGCTTATCAACGATATCATTGAAACAAGCGGCATGAATGCACATCCGAGAATTATCATGTCAGAAGAGAAGTTTGCGGCCTTGAGAGCACAAGAAGGAAAAGATACGGTGACAGGTATTCTTCTTGAAGAACTCCGTGGGGAAGCGGACAATATTCTTAAATCCAGAAAAAAGGAGCCCATAACATATAAACTAGACAGCGAGGGTCACCTTCTCGAAACGTCGAAAAAAGTGCAGCGCGGCGTGGCGACCCTTGCTTTGGCATATAATATTTTCGGAAAGGTAGAATATGCCGAACAGGCTTACGCGGACCTGAAAGCTGCCTGTGGTTTCTCGGACTGGATGCCGGAACATTTCTTAGATACAGCGGAAATGTGTACAGCCTTTGCATATGGTTATGATTGGCTCTATCACTGGATGAGCCAGAAACAGCGGGATCTTATCCGGACCAACTTGATCGAAAAAGGCCTGAAACAGGTTATGGTGGATTATACGAAGGATGAAACTGAATTCTCTCGCACATACTACTGGTATCTGGCTGATGAAGGAGACAACTGGCAGTTTGTCTGCACCGGGGGGACGAATCTGGCGGCCCTTGCTATCGGAGATGAGGAGGATGCAAGAGAGACTGCCGCTTCGGTTCTGACCTACGGGTTCAAGAGAGCGTATTCCTGTGTCCGTATCGGATATGGCAGACCGGATGGAACGTATAAAGAGGGACTCGGGTATTGGGATTACGCTACCTATTATGTCGGACTTCAATCCTCCGCGCTGAAAAGCGCAGCAGGGACCGACTATGGTCTTGCCGATTATGAGGGCATAGCAAGATCCGCCGATTTTGTACGCTATATGAGTTCCAACACACCGGCAGCTTTTAGTTTCGGGGATGACCGTGTGGACAGAAATACAGGATGGGCAGTCTTTCTGTGGCTCGGCGAGCAGCTCAATTCGCCGGAGTTGTCTGCTATACGCCTTCGGTATATTCCCGAAGATCCTGACTTCAATTATCTGGATGTTCTGTGGATCGACGAGAGTAAACAGACCGGTGAGGAAGTCAATAGAGAAACCGATTGGGGATTTGTAGGCTCGTCGAATGCAAGCTTTAGAACGACATGGGATAAGAGCGGTCTTGTGGCGGCACTTCATTCCGGCGAAAATGATTACCATTATCACGGGCACTTCGATCTGGGCTCGTTCTATATCGAAGCAAACGAAAAACGGTTCTTTACGGATGTGGGAAATGAACCAATCTATAATCTTAAGGACCGTAAGTATTCATACCGGATCAAAGCGGAGGGACACAATACACTTGTAATTAATCCGACACAGGGTATCGACCAGGCGGATAATATAACCTGTCCCATAATCGGGTACGGCAGTGGAAATGAAGCTTACGCCATCACGGACCTGACCGAAGCGTATGCACCGAGCGGGGCAGATAAAGTGGTCCGCGGCCTGAAGATGATCAAGGACAAAGAATGCGTGATCATCCAGGATGAGATCTCTCTTCGTGAGCCGGGTGAGATATACTGGTTCGCGCACAGCAAGGGGCAGATCGAGGTTGCTTCTGACGGAAGAAGTGCGATCGTAACCGTCGGCTCCGAAAAACTATATGTGAAGCTTCTTAGCGAGGATGGTCAGTTTACCGTGATGAAAGCAGAACCGCTTCCGACATCCATGAATGTACCAGGCGCTTCGGCGAATAACGATTTCAGGAAACTTTCTGTGCATCTGTCGAATACGAAAGACACCACGATCGCGGTGGCGTGTATCCCCCTGAAAAACGGTGAGACCGCTCCTTCCTGGACGCCGTCTGTGACTCCTATTTCCGAATGGTCTTCCGAGGATGAGACGGTGGATATGGGCTTCGGCGCACGCCTTTGCGGCTGTACGCTGAGCCTTGCCGGGGATATCGGTGTGAACTTCTATATGGATCTGTCTTCGGCGGAGCTTTCTGAAGATGCATATGTGGAGTTTACTGTTCCTTCGGGAGACAAGACCGAGACACGGAAGGTCTATCTACAGGCGAAAGCGGGTGAGGACAGAACCGTTGCGAAGACGGTTTCCATAGGAGATAAGACCTACTACGTATTTAAGTGTCAGGTATCGGCGAAGGATTTCGCCTCGGATATCGGGGTGAAGATGGTCGATGGCGGAAGCGCCGGCGAGACATATTCCTATTCTGTGAGGGAATATGCCGATTATCTCCTTGCACATACAGACGATCACGCCGAGTACAGGAAAGCAGCACCCCTGGTAGACGCACTGGTGACCTATTGTACATGGGCACAGTCCTATTTCGGTATAGATCCGGATCTTATCGATGTTACATATCTGAATGACGATGCGGTTACATCTGTTACCGCGCAGGAAGTGGAAGAAGCAGCACCTGATGCCGCGGTCGTCCTTGATGCGATCCCGGGTGTGACATTTGAAGGTGCGACGCTGTCCCTTAAGTCGGAAACGACGCTGTCACTGTATTTCAGAAGCAGCGAGGAACTAGCCTTCTCCTGCAACCGCAGCAATAAGCTGGAGACGACGAAGGTAGGAGGCTATCAGGTAGTACGTATCCGCGGGATCTCCGCTCCTGACCTCGATAAGGTCTTCGAAATGAAGGTCATCTGCGGGGGAAAAGAAGGCATGGTCAGATATAGTGTTCTGAACTATATTGCCAACGCGGTCAGAGAAGATCAGTCTGATGATGACCTGAAGGCTCTTGTAAAAGCACTGTATCTTTACTATGAAGCGGCCGAGGCGGCTGTTACTGCATAAGGAACCGGTCCCGCCGGACAATCGTCTCAACCGCGCTTGTCGAGATAGAAGTCAACCGCTTTCATGTAGAAGTTGGTCTCATGGTCGATGGTTGTCCAGTCCTCGTCATCCGGCTCATAGAAATGCACATTCAGGATCAGCCGCGCAGGTCCGCTCCAGAGCTCGAAATGTTCCGGAAGGATACTGACCTGGATGACGGACGTGTCGCCTGCTGCGACACAGCGCTCGGGAAGGGACAGCGTTTCATTATGGAACACGGCACCATCCTCCCAATCGCCGTCGTCTCCTTTCTTCTGGAGTGTGAAGACTTCTTCGATATACAGCGGTGACGTGCCTTCATTGGTAATCGTAAGCTCGAGAACAGACGGGACCATACTCCCGTCTTTTTCTATATATTTATCTTCGGGTACATAGACGGAAACGAGGACATCTCCGTGGAAAATGGTCACTCCTGTCGTAGAGTCAGAAGGGGTAGTGGATGAGGGTATTTCTCCGGTCGATTCGGGAGGTGTAGTCGTCGTGGCTGGTCGAGTCGTGGCTTCGGTGAATGTCGAAGGCATTGTTGTCGTATCTTGCAGCACGCTTTTATTTCCCAGGATACCGGAACTCCATATCCCGAGCGCGACGATCCCCAATACAGCGGCAGCGACGGCTGCCGGAAGGACATACCGCTTCAGAACCCGAAGCAGCGGTCTTCTGAAAGGGGCTTGTTCTGCGGGAGGAGAAACCTTACCCGCGGACTCTTCTCTTCCTTCTTCTACATATGTATCATCGATATTGTTGATCACTTCAAACAGATCTTTACCGGTCATGAGAACAGGCCTCCTTCCTGAAGTTTGGTGCGAAGTTGATTCCTCATGCGATTGAGGGAAACGGAGACGTGATTCTCCGTCATATGCATGCGCGCGGCGATGTCTCTCACACTTTCTGCGTACCAGTACCTACTGACGAAGATCTTTCTTTTCTCAGAAGAAAGTGATGCGAGGGATCCGTTGATGGCAGAGAGCAGTTCCTGGCGGTATAGTTCGCTGTCTGCCGTCTCGTATCCGGCGACCACCTCATCCAGCTCTTCGAAGACCAGGGGGAGATTCCCGCCGCCCCGCTTGTCGGCATGGTTTTTCGCATAGAGATTCAGTGCATGGTTCTTCGTGATGCGTCCGATATACGGAGGAAGTACGGAAGGGCGTTGAGGGGGAATGCTGTTCCATACCGAAAGGTATGTATCGTTGACGCACTCCTCTGCATCCTCCGGGCTGCCCAGGATGTTCAGCGCGATCTTGTGGCAGAAACGCCCGTATTTCAAGGCGAGCTCCTTTAGCGCCTGTTCGCATCTGTCCCATAACAGTTGTACGATTGATGTATCTTCCATAGCCCTCTCCCTGGTCCGGCCGGAAACTCCGGCTTACAACTTACCCATCTTCTCTAACTATATCACACCCACTGACGTTCTCTTTCTTCATATACATGTTCGCTTCGCAGGATCATCTTATATAGCAGTGATCCCGGACGAAATCCAGAAACTCTTCAGAGGAATCAAAGTCTGTATATTCATCTTTTTTGTTTTGAAACGAGCATAGATAGGAAACTCCATCCACCGTGAAGTACAGTTTCTGCGATCCGTTGAACTCTCTTTGGGACTTCATGCCGCCCATATCTTCCCAGTCGCTGAATTCCTCCGTATTTTTCGGATCCTGGATAATGGTGATGTTATAAAGGTCGTCATCCCGGCGGGTCCGAAGACTTATCGAAGAAGTTCCGGCACTGCTCAGATAATTAAACCCGGAAAGCCGCATCCCGCCAAGAAAAGGAGTATTCACGATCTTGTCGTAGATATACGGTTCCTTCCCGTCATCCGGGCCTAAGTGGTTAAGAAGGATCTCGGCATAGTGTGTAAAAACGGGGATGTCCTTGTCTTCCAGATACGCGGTCTGGGTATTCCAGACATTACGGATCACCAGGATCCATGTCCCGCCCACAGGTTTTGCATAATATAGAGCTTCATGGGAAGGTTCGTCTTTCGAATCCCGGATATGGACGAGGACGTGGTCTTCTGTATGCTCAATGATCCTGATATCGAGAGACGAAGTCTCTTCAGAATAAGACCAAGACCTCATCGGACCGACGAATTTATACGGCAGTTCGCTGATTACCTGATCGGCAGATGTGCCATCCATGGTTGCCAGATCGAGATACGAGACATTTCCTTTCAGTACTTTTCCCTCGGAATCCAAGCAGGTGACAGAGTTGTGGTTGGAGAACAGATGGCTCCCGTAGTCCACACATATGAATTTATGTTGCGTCTGAAGTTCGTCGCAGGCGGTGTAGATCAGTGTAGTATAGTCCACGATAAATGCGTATTTTTCTGTTGCCTCTTTCAGAGTGTACTCGGCCTTCAGATCTCTTTGCGGATCCCAGTACACGATCTCTTCCGGCATATCCGGCTCGTCAGAGGGCTCGCGTGTCCCGGTCGGCACCGCCAGGTTATACGAACCGGTATATAACGATATGGAGTCGCTTTCTTTCTGCTCCGATGAGGAGCGGTCTGTCTTATGAGAAGAAGAACCGGTATCGTTCTTTCTGCAGCCGGAAGCCGTGATCACTAGGATAAGAGCAAGCGCGATGGCAAGTTTCGTTATCATGTTCTTTTTCATATCGGGCACCTCATCCTTTTCATCCTTCACCCATATTAACAGTTTCCCGAAGAGAATCTTACAAAGATTTCACGAATATTTCTCCAATCTTCCTCCAAGGTGACAAGTGACAGGAATGTCATTTCATTTTCCCTGTTTCTTGATAATCTATATTTGGCATGTGGGGTTTATGGTTGGTATAGTCAGAAGATGCGCAAGGAATGTGGCATATGAGGTGAACATATGAGAAGACCGGTACGCATCGTTTCTATTGCTTTCTGCCTGCTTTTTGCATCAGGCATAATGGCAGGCTGCAAGAAAACAGCCCAGACAGAAAAGAACATCACGTCAGTAGAAGGAAATCCATGGTACGATACTGTCCGTTTTAAGATGTCGATGGAAATGTCGGACACGGATATGCTCATGGTCGATTCTGCTCCGGAATACATCAGCGGAAAGATCTACAGTACCTATTCGACATATGATCTTCAGACATCCGATGAAAGAGTAAAACTGGATGTATATGGCGAAGACGGGACGAAGGAACAAACGCAGGAGATAACATTCCCTGGCGAAGAGACGCAGGTGCAGAATATCTATTCCCTTATTCCCAAGGAAGACGGAAAAACGGCGATTGCATTGGTGGGTGTTTTCAACGGAGGTTTCGAGTCCTACTTCATCAATGTAGATCTGGAAACCGGGAAGGCCTCCGATGTCACTCCGATGAAGGATAAAAGCGGGCAGATCGTCAATATGATTTCTTCTGTGACCCGTGTCGGTAACTATATCGCCGTGCAGAGCATAAACATGGGAACAGGAGATACACAGCTGTACTTCTACGAGGACATGGACCTGCTCTGTGAGATGGACATGACGACCTTGCCGGGAGGCGGTTATATCGATGCTGTCTCTTATAACGAAAAAACGAAGAAGGCCTACGCAAATGTGGAGAACATGAATGGGGAGAAGTATACCTGTGAGATGGATCTTTCTTCAGGGAAATTCACAAATATGACACCCTGGGTTACCGGAAGCGATAATGAAGACAGTCTCACCGATTACCAGTGCACATGCCAGGGAGACCTTCTGCGCGTAGATACACTCGGTAATATTTTCAAGTTTAATGTGGAAGCGAATACGGAGGAGAAAGTCCTGGACAATAGCTGGTATTCCCCGTACTTCTACGACTTCAATCCTGATAAGAATGACGATATCCGTGTACTTCACTACTCTGAAGAAAAGATCGTGCTGTATTTCCATGGAACTGAAGGATTCCCAACAGCAAGGATACCGTCGGAAACCTATTCTGTCATGGTATTGACGAGAGCGCAGGTGAACCCGCATGAAGGGAAAAAGATCATCGAGATCAGTGCGCCGCTGGACGGCACATTCTCGGACTATCTGTCCCAGGCGATCGTTTCTTTCAACGAAACGGACCCTGAATATCTTATCCGGATCTGGAGTAAATATAACGAGGGCATCAAGGCGGGAAGGGGATTTCCAATCCTGGATCCACAGATCGAACGCGCCTACACGCTGGTAAGAGAACTCGTAAGTGCGGATTGTCCGGATATCGTTGTGAACATGGATAAGAAAGAAGCCATGAATGACAAGACCCTTCTGGACCTCAGTTCTTCGCTCGACGAAAGCGTAAAACAAGGGATCTTCGATAGTATTCTCGAAGCCAGCAAGGTGGACGGGAAACTATACTTTATCCCAGTGACGCTCGAGGTCGAGGGTCTGATCGTGAAGGAAGAGGATGTCGGAAAAGATAAGGTCGGCATGACTTTCGAAGAATACGCAAACTACGTTGAGAATACACTGTCCGGCGCGCAGCCTTATGACTATCCTGAATCCATATACAACTATCGGGATGTTTTCCTGATGTCCTGTATCGACATGAAGTCTGCCGTGGAAGGCGAGAAAGTGGATTTTGACTCGGAACAGTTTAGGAAAGCCGCAGAATATGCCAAGGCGAATTTCATGGAGAACCGAAGGGATCCGGATGTGTATATACCGTTTGCCGAGGAGGAGCTGCGCCCGAGACCGGATGGGAGATACGTCCACATGACGAACTTTGCTGATTACGTCATCAACTGCGCCAATGAGCAGGATGCCTGTTCGGTAATCGGTACGCCGTCGGTAACGGCAGAAGGACCGAGATTTAAAGCACAGGAAAGCATCTCTGTGACGGCTAAATCCGATCAGATGGAAGGATGTAAGAAGTTCATCAACTATCTGCTCGGCGGTCAGTTTATTCCCGAAGGGGAACTGTCGGTCAGCTCGATCTGCGTCAATAAAGATGTCATGAAGAAACAGATCTCCCTTCTTGCGAAGTACTATAACGAGATCTACGATTTTGAGATGGAATACGGACTCTTCGACAAGAGCCAGCTGAAGACCATGGGCTATAAGAAAGCTACGGACACGATGCAGCAGAAGTTCTTCGATATGATCTCCAATCTTTCTGTGTACTACATGGACGATAAAGAAATCAAGGACATCATCAATGAGGAAATGGCTGCATTCTACGTGGGGGATAAGTCGATAGATGATGTGATCCGTTTCATTAACGACCGGGTCGATAAGTACATCAGCGAAGCAAAATAAAGACATCTCAGGATGGACCTGTTCATGCCCGAAGCTCCTGTGAAGGATTATCCTTCGAAATATGCTATACTACAAACATCATCTGCATCGGATGTGCAGACCGGGTAGTCAAGGATTCAGGGCACGCAGGTAGTAGGGTGTAAGAAACGATGTCGGTTTTTAAATGCAAAATGTGTGGAGGATCCCTCGATATCAAGGAGGGTATGACCGTATGCGAATGCGGATACTGCGGCTCGGTGCAGACCGTCCCGCAATTAGACACAGAGAAGAAACTCAACTTGTTCTCGCGCGCGAACAGATTGCTGCGGGCATGTGAATTCGATAAAGCAGCCGGTGTATATGAGACGATCGTAACGGAATACCCGGAAGAGGCGGAAGCGTACTGGGGACTCCTGCTGTGTAAGTTCGGCATCGAATATGTGGACGATCCCGGAACCGGAAAGAAGGTTCCGACCTGCCACAGGTCCTCGTATGACAGCATTATGGATGATCCGGATTTCGAGATGGTCATGGAATGCTCCGATACGGTTGCCCGCGGTGTGTATAGGGATGAGGCGAAGGCCATCGAAGCCCTTCGTATCCGGATCAATGAAGTCTCTTCTCAGGAGGCACCTTACGATATATTCATATGTTACAAAGAGACAGATAACGCCGGCAATCGTACCATAGACAGTGTGATCGCCCAGGATGTGTATCAGGCACTTGTAGAAAAGGGCTATAAAGTCTTCTTCTCGCGGATCTCGCTCGAGGATAAGCTGGGTCAGGAGTACGAACCCTATATTTTCGCGGCTCTTCATTCGGCGAAGATCATGCTGGCTTTCGGAACAGATTATGAATACTATAGTGCCGTCTGGGTCAAGAATGAATGGAGCCGGTTCTTAAGCCTTATAGAGAAAGGGGCGAAGAAGACGCTGATTCCTTGCTATAAGGGCATCGATGCCTACGATATGCCGAAAGAATTCGCCCGGCTTCAGGCGCAGGACATGGGAAAAGTCGGTGCCATCCAGGATCTGCTCCGCGGAATCGAGAAGATCATGGGCGCGAAAAACCAGAATACGCAGGCACAGGGTGTCGTGAGAGAAGGCGACCTGACGAAGATCGGCCTGATCAAGCGCGCCTTCATGTTCATCACGGAAGAGGAATGGGACCACGCGAAGAGGTACGCGGAGAAAGTCCTGGACATCGATCCACAGGATGGTGAGGCATACCTCGTGAAGGCGATGGCGGATCTTCGGGTTTCACATCTTGGCCTTATAAGTGACGTGACGGTCTTCGAGAACAACCCCAACACGAAGAAAGCCCTTCGCTACGGAAGCGATGCTCTGCGAGCCGACATCAACGGGTATATTGCCGCATATAAATCGGCCGAGATGATGCGCCTGAAGGAAGAAGAGGAGAGAAAGAAGAAGGAAGAGCAGGCTGCCCAGGAAACCGCGGAGAAAGTGATCGCTACGCTCACTTCCGGTGGACAGTCCCTCGCACAGCGGTATGCGGATGCGAAGCAGAAAGTGACACAGCTCAATCAGATCTGCGACAGCTTCGATGAAACTGTCTTGCGGATCAGGAAGCTTACCGACCAGAAGGAAAAGACCGAAGGTCAGTTAGCTGAACTGCGTTCCCGGTACGAGTCCCTCGGCGTCTTCTCCGGCAAGGAGAAGAAACGCCTGGAGAGCGAGATTTCAGATGCGTCGGAAACGATGAATCAGATCGAAGGTAAGCTTGCCTATGCGGGTGCATTGCTCGGTGGTTTCACGACGAAAGAAGAGGCGCAGGAGGCACTTGTCAAAAAAAGAGCAGAAGCCGCCGTATTGTACGCTAGGGTCACAGGCGGACAGGGAGAAGACGAGGAGGAATGGAGCTTCGGGCAGGCGATTCAGGCTCTTCTGTCCAATCCCCGTGTGATAGAGATCGTGACGGAGAAGAACCTCGAGCAGGTCTCCTCGTACAAAGGGTTTGTGAAGATCATGTTCGGCCGCTATCCTCAACAGCGGCAGCGTGGGATCTCCGCCATCGAATGGCTGGTACTGAGGAAAGAGGAGGATAAGGTCCTTCTGATCAGTAAAGACGCCCTCGATGCCAGGAAGTACAGCGAGAGCAATACAGAGGTCCCGTGGGAGAGAAGTTCGCTTCGGAAATGGCTGAACGAAGCGTTCTTTAACAGTGCTTTTGACACGAAGGAGAAGGAAATGATCCTGAGTACGCACATTGCGGCAGACAAGACGCCATCTTACAGTACAACGTCTGAAAAAGATACCATCGACAAGATCTTTCTTCTCAGTAGTGTGGAGGCCAACCTGTTTTTCAGTTCGAACAGTGCAAGGGCGTGCCAGGGCACGGCGTACTGCCACATACAGCGTGCGGGCATAGAAGAGGCCGGGCCATGCAAGTGGTGGCTAAGATCCCCTGGTGCGTATATCAGCGAAGACGGCACCGTGAACTACGGCGGCCGAGGTGTCTTCGCCGATGTGAACGCCGTGCGTCCCGCTCTGTGGATCAGTGTAGAGGCGTAGATCTTATCTGAGCCAAAAAAGTCGAGAATCCAAATGACTCTTTCAGTTAAGATGAGCTCACAAAGGAGGTGAGCCAAGTGGATGAACATAAAGAGGCGGTACGGTCCATGCAGGATTATATCCGTGATCACATCCAAGATGAGATCACTTTAGCAGACCTTGCAGCGGCATCTTCGTTCTCCCCCTGGTACGCAAGACGGCTCTTCATGGAGCATCTGAATATGACGCCGGCAGTCTATATCAGACGCTTGAAATTGTCGAAGTCGGCCCTGCGGCTGAGAGATGAGAATATATCTGTCCTCGATGTGGCCATCAGTATGGGATTCGGAAGTGTTGACGGATATCAGCGCGCATTCAGACGTGAGTTCGGCTGTAATCCGAAAGAGTACTCCACCAGCCCGGTTCCCATCTGGCTCTTCACTCCTTCGTTGATCATGGAAAATGAAAGGAATGTGAATAGTATGAGTGAGATCAGAAATGTGTTTATCCAGGTGATCGAGAAGCCAGAAAGAAAGGTCATTATCAAGAGAGGGATCAAGGCGAACGAATACTGGAGCTACTGTAAAGAAGTCGGCTGTGATGTATGGGGACTTCTTACGAGCATCAAGTCCATCAGCGGCGAACCGGTCTGCCTGTGGCTGCCGGAGCACTTGAGAAAGCCGGTGACGAACGAGTATGTGCAGGGTGTTGAGGTAGAGACGGATTATTCCGGACCGGTTCCGGAAGGATTCGAGGTCATCGATCTTCCTGCGGCGACCTACCTGCTCTTCCGCGGAGAGCCTTTTGCTGAGGAGAACTACGTATCTGCGATCACGGAGATCTGGGATGCGGAGAAGAAGTATGATCCGGAGTTCATCGGATATACCTGGGATGATAAGAACCCGCGTATCCAGCTCGAGCCTAGAGGCGAGCGCGGCTATATCGAGCTTGTGCCGGTGAAGAAGTCGTGAATGAGGTCGTGTATGATTCTTCTCCGCGCTGTTTGCTAAAGCAAAGGCGCTGTCGAAGAAGCATGCACGACCCTGTTCATCAGAAAGACGGCAGGATCGGAAGAAGTGTTTCTGCCGTATCAATCATTTCTCGTCCCCCCATACAAATGGAGCACATCCTCCTTTGTCTCGCGCACGCGACGCTCTTTTGCGCCTAGGTTCTTTTTCCAGATAATAAGAAGGGCGTTTGCGTTGATCAGGAATCATGTCGACCATGCGGCCGTCCAGATCCATCGCGCGAAGGAGTTTCAGATAATTCGACAGGCTGATGTCTTCTCCGTTTTCAAATCTGGATATACTTCTGACAGACACACCTGACTTCTCCGCCAATTCTCTCTGCGTAAGCGGGTAATAGATGCGATACAGCTTAAGACGTTCGCACAGTTTCTTATACTCTCCGGTCATTCGCGTCACCACTTCATTCTTTTTATCTGGACAAATATGTCCTGTTACATATCATTTTATAACATAACACGCAATATTTGTCTAGATACTGACAGGAACAAACGCGCGCCCGGTTATTGCATCAGATGACTATGTTCTACCTCGGAGGGTAGCCGAATTTCGGAAGATAGGTTATTATGTGCCTGGAAGGCGCCGTGCATTCTCGCGGCCGGGGTTGGTAAACATAGAGGGCATAGGTATGAAATTCCGAAGGAGACTTTTCTCGAGCAAGGATCCGTATGATGTGTCGAAGTCGGATCTGTTTCTTCGTGCGGCGAAAGAGAATTTCAGTTATCTGTACGGTCACTGCGATGACTATAAGAAAATAAGCGATGGGCTGTCTGTGAAATCACCGGATGATATCAAAGAAGCATCGGATATTCCGGTCCTTCCGACGATGCTCTTTAAGCAGCATGATTTCCGTTCCGGGCGCTATATGGTAAAAGCAACGTCTTCCGGCACCAGCGGAAAAAAGAGTACGATCCGCTTCGAGTTCAGCGCCCTGATGGCCGCGCTTCGGATGTCCATCAAGATCACCCGCTATCACGGCATTATGACGATCAAGCCTTGCCGGTATATCGTCATGGGATATAAGCCCCACAGATCCAATCAGATGGCGGTCGCGAAGACAGCCTATCTGACTACATTTCTTGCTCCTGCGGTCAGTAGAAAATTCATCCTTAAGCATACGAAAGACGGGTATAAACCGGATTTCGAAAGTATAGTAAAAGCACTCCGCAAATATGAGAAAGGAAGGCTCCCGGTCCGGTTTATGGGGTTCCCGGCCTATACGTTTTTCTTGTTCCGGCTTCTGGAAGATAGAGGACTTTCGTTTTCTCTTCCGAAGGGATCGAAGATCATGCTGGGAGGCGGCTGGAAGCAGTTCTATCAGGAAGCCGCCGATAAAGAGACCTTCTATAAAATGGCGAAGAGGACTCTCGGCATCGATGAGGAAAATATCGTAGAATTCTTCGGTGCCGTGGAGCATCCGATCCTGTACTGTGACTGCAAGAATCACCACTTTCATGTTCCTGTTTACAGTAAAGTGATCATCCGGGATCCGGATACGCTGGAGCCTCTTGAGAACGGGAAGATGGGGCTTGTGAATCTGGTCACTCCGATCTGTAAAGCAACGCCTCTACTTTCAGTCATGACCGATGATCTCGGTATCCTTCATGACGGGGAGAAATGCGGATGCGGTGTCACCTCTCCCTACCTGGAGATCGTCGGACGTGTCGCGCCGGAAGATATCAAGACGTGCGCGGCCGGTGCGGCGGATATTCTGAAGGGGGTGAAGATATGATCCTTTTCGACGGGAAACTGTATGAAAGCTCGGAGCAGGGAAGACTTCTTGCTGAATTAAGAGAAAAGATCCCCCATACTCTTCAGACAAAATCACTGGATCCGGAGATCGTGGTCGAAGCGGTCGATCAGCTCCGCAAGGATACACTTGAAGGAAAGTTCGATGATCTTCTTACTTCGTTTCCGAAAGATATCGTCGAGTCGTATAAGATGCAGGCGGAGGTCCTTCTTTCAAAAGATTATCTTCACCTGAAGATAAGAACGGAACTCGGAAATACGGAAGAGTATGTCACGGATAAGATGGAAGGCTTCTCAAGAATACGGGTAAAGAAAGTCCCGCTCGGCGTGATCTTTCATATCGCGGCGGGGAATATGGATTTTCTTCCTGCGTATTCCCTGGCGGAAGGACTTCTTGCGGGGAACATCAATATCCTGAAACTTCCGTCTGCGGATAACGGGCTTTCTCTGAAACTCATTATGCAGCTCATCGAATACCAGCCGGAGCTGAAAGATTTTATCTATGTGTTTGATACCTCCTCCACGGATATTCAGGGAATGAGGACCATGGCGGAGCTATCTAACGGCATCAGTGTCTGGGGAAGTGACATGGCTATCGAGGCCATGCGCGGTCTGGCGCCTACCGGCGCGAAACTGATCGAATGGGGCCAGAAACTCGGATTCTGCTATATCTCGGATCCGGAACATGCAGAGAATATAGAACAGGACCTCGAGGGACTGGCAAAACATATAGCGTTTACGAAGCAACTTCTATGCAGCAGCTGTCAGGTGATCTATCTGGATACTAAGGATATGCAGGAAGTGAGAAAGTTCGCGGAAAGATTCTTCCCGATCCTCCAGAAAGCCGTAGATGCCCATGCATCCGATGAGATCGGGATCCGGGCCAGAGATACGCTGGTCGCCTATACGCAGCGGTTGAAAAGATATCTCGGTGAGGAAGAAAAAACGGCAGATACGATCCGCGGCAGAGGGATGAGCCTGATTCTATCTTCCGACAGCAATCTCGAATTATCGCCCATGATGTGCAACGTACTGGTGAAACCTCTTCCGAAAGAAAAGATCACGGAGGTGCTTTTCGCTTCGAGATATTATCTTCAGACGGCAGGACTCATCTGCCCGATGGAAAAAAGAGAAGAACTGGTCGAGATCTTCGCAAAATGCGGTCTGACACGCATCACATCCGGATCAGATATGAGCACGTTTTTCCCGGGAGAGTCCCACGACGGAGAATATGCACTCGACAGGTATATGAAGGTCATCAATATCGAAGTCCCCTCCTCTCTCGATCAGGATGAATGAAAACCGCAAATAATGTGGTAGGATTCTTTTATATATGGTGGTCATATAGCCAACATGATTTTATGTAAACGAATCGTAGAATGCCCCTGATTTCAGACGTTTCCGAAGGTAAACGATACATCGGTTGTGATTCGGAACGGGATGAGATAGAGTGCATTTGGAGGTGAGAAAAATGGATGCATACAAATTCGGTTGCTTTGTAGCTGAAAGAAGAAAAGAACTGAATATGACACAGAAAGATCTGGCTGCAAAAATACAGGTAACCGACAAAGCTGTCAGCAGATGGGAAAGAGGATTAGGATTTCCGGATATTAATACTCTGGAACCTCTGGCGGATGCGCTGGGTGTGTCCATGATGGAACTCATGAAATCTGAAAGAATCGTTGAAAATGTCTCTACTAAGGAAACGGAAGATATCGTAAAGGATGTCGTGAACGTAGCAAGTATCGAGGCCGAAGAGAAGCACAAGATCATTATCTACACGTTTGCCGCGACCACATGTCTTCTCTCGATCATCGAGATACTGCTTAGCTTTAAGTGGGATGCCGAGTCCCTGATGATGTCGGCCAATATCCCTTATGTCGCGATCATCCCCGGGATCATGCTGATCATCTACGGCCTGATCCTGCGGATCAGGGGACGGAAAACACACGGAATCTGGGCAATCGGCATTTGCCTGCTGCTTGTACCGGTGATCCTTTTCTGCGCGGCGTTTCTTATCTGCGGTATTTTCAATTCATGACAAGGAAGTATTGAATTAAGCAAAAGCAGGAGAGTTCCGCTTCCGATACGGATCGTGCTTGGGACTCTCGTTGAAGACGCTTCTAGAAATAAAGCTTACGCAGATAGAATTGGCGGAAAGGTCGGGTGTGCCTACCGTTACCTATTCTCTTCCAGGATCTGAAGGCCCTGATCGATGTCATCTCCGAGGACTTCCTGTATCTTCTCGAATTCCTTTTTCTTATGGAGATTCTCAAGTACGGCCTGAAGCTCTTTCTTGCCGTACCTTGAGATAAACAGCGACATGGCCTTAATGGCGTGGACTTCCTTCCCGAGAGAATAGAAGCCTTGCTTACAATCCCGGATCTCGTCACATTCGTAGCAGCCGTCGAGACCTTTTTCTTTACAGCATTTGGCATTTGGGCACACCCCGTCCGGTGAACACGTTGCATATGAACAGGTGTTATACGGTGTTCTGCAGGATCCGCAATAATCTTTCAGGAAGCAGTGGGCGCAGGAAAGACCGCAATATGCGATCTGATCGACGCCCTTCTTCGCCTTCAGGCAGAGCTTGTTCTTGATGCGGCACATCGCCTCGATATGCATGATCCAGTGCCGGCTGAAAGGCATCTTCAGAAGTCCCTTCAGATCTTTCTCGCACCAGTAATCGATCAGCCATACGGCACTCTCGTCCGTGCTGACGCTTCCGCTATCAAGGATCCGTTTCTTATCTTCGTCTGTATAAGTTCTCTTCAGATCCTTATACGTCAGCTTGCGAAGGATCTCATCCGAAGAACTCTTCACGGCACGGCAGTACTCATATACCGCCTGCGTGTCCAATTCCCGGGAAAAAGAAGCGATTCCTTCATCGTGAAGTTCATTTCCCGTAGTAATGATCGGGCTCTTCGTCTTTTCCTGAAAGCCGCCGGAAAAGAGCACCTGCTTGTCTTTGGCGATCAGTTCATGGGCCACGATATCTTCGATCCGGAAGATATGCCACATCGAGTAAACGAGCGTCTTACTGTGATATCCTTCCGCTCCAGAAAAAGGCATCTGATAAAAAGCCTCTGACGGGTAGTTTTTCGCAATCGATGTGATCTGTTCGAAAAGCACTTCCCGAAGTTCGATGAGCGCATCGATCCCTTCGGCAAAAGTCGCTTCTTTTCCGATGAGGGTCTGCATCTTCTTATTCATTTCAGACCATTCTTTATTCATGTTACATCCCCCCCGCCGGATCTATAGGCTATCGCTGCACTATGCTCATAAAGCGAAACTATAATCATTCTAACATAGCAGGAGAGAATCTTTGAATTCAACACTTTAGGAGACCAGTAAAGTAATCGCGTTGAAGAAACTGGACAGAAAGGCGAAAATGCCGGCTACGGTCTTTACCTATACATTCGGGATCTGTGCTGCACTTCTTCTCGGTCTGGGTATGTGCCTCAGTATGAAGGTGATCGGTGATGGAATGGTACTGATGATTCTTGGAATCGTACTTGGTATAATAGGCATAGTGGGAGTGAGCGTGAACTATCCCATCTACAAGAGAATCAGTGAAAAGGGAAAAAAGAAGTACGCTTTTGAGATCACGCAGCTGGCGAAAGAAATCATCGACAACTGACCGGTCCGAAGTATGTGGGAAGGTATGAATAAATCGGAAAGTAAGTATTTCAATACGGCACTTCGGATGGACGAGGCACTGGTGTCGCTTCTGAAAGAGAAGAGCCTGGAGTATATTACCGTCAAAGAGATCTGCGCACGGGCAGGTGTCAATCGTTCTACTTTTTATCTGCACTATGAGACGATCGATGACCTGTTCTCGGAGTGTGTGGAAAACACCAATAAGAAGTTCATCTCCTACTTCGAAGAGAAGGGAAATGGGTTTATCGAGAATATACAGCATGCCCCGCTTGAGGATCTGATCCTGATCACGCCCGAGTATCTTCACCCCTATCTACGGTTTGTCAGAGAGAATAAAGAGGTATTTACGGCAGCGATCTGTAATCCTTCAGGGATGCGGTCGGTTGCGAAATTCGAAGGACTCTATAAATATATACTTGATCCGATACTTGAACGGTTTGACTATCCCCAAAAGGCCAGGGAGTATGCCATCGCATTCTATGTGAACGGGATCATGGCGGTGATCAAGGAATGGCTGGATCGTGGATGCGAAGAGACGATCGAACAGATATCTGATGTGATCATTGGCTGCATCCGGCCTCATACCGGATAACCATGGAAAAAAGGATCAGAGGACTAAAAGAATCTCCTTTTGTAGCCAAGCTTCTGCAAGATCCATTCTTCAGGAGCCTGTTAACTACGTCCTTCAGCATGGGATGGAACTTGGTCTATGCTGTATTCAACGGGATACTCGGAATCATATTCCGTTCCTATTGGTTTGCTTCTCTGGCAGCGTATTATCTCGTGCTGGGGATGATGCGTGGTTATGTAATTATCGGAAACCGGAAAAAGCGATCCGCTCCCTCTTTGCTGAAGATATGTGGAATAGGGATGATCATGCTTGCTGTGACGTTGTCGGGGATCACCTGCATGGCAATCGCAGAGGAGCATAACCCGAAGTTCCCCATGATCGTTATGATTGCTATCGCAGCATATACCTTCTACATGGCAGCGATGTCCATTATCAGCGCAGTGAAAGCCCGGAAAAAGAAGAATGTCATTTATATTCTTCTTCGAGATATCGCGCTTACAGGAATGATCGGATCCATGATGGCCCTGGAAAGATCCATGCTGGGCACATTCGGAGACGGAGACAGACATTTCCTGATGATTATGGAGTCCACCACCGGAGCGGCGGGTTTTATTCTTGTTCTTGGGATGGCGGTGTCACTTCTGAACCGAAGCAGAGAAGATAAAAAGTAACTGGTGAATCCAAAACCGAGGGTACTCTCGTTTCGGTCGGCCAGTGCGATCAAATGATCCACTTCGGATAGTCCGGCACATAGTACTCATAGGAGATGACTTTTTCCTGATCAAAGTCATACTCGACGATGAGCGAGATCGCTTCGTTTCTGTCAAACTCTGATGAGGAAACCAGATCCGCAGCCAGATATGGTTTTCCATTAAGAAGGATCAGCTTAAAAAACCGAACCAGTTCCTGAGAAGTGCGCTGATCGATCTGATCAAGCACGCTTTGCGACATCTTTTCCATGGCAGGGTAATCGAGGAGAATAGTTTTCAGTTCTTCGTGTTCAAACGGATAATCTTCGATCGTCCAGGCATGGATCTCGTTTAAGATCTGCATAAAGACCTTGTCTTTCTCCCACCCTGAACCTTTCTTGCTTTCATAAAGATCGACCAATACATCTTCCATCCGGACCGGATTCTCCGGCAACTGGTTCGACCCGTAAGCCGCATGATTAAACGTTTTGAGGATATCGACTATCTTCTGATCAGAAATCCCGGCATCCTGAAGAAGACGGATAAACTCCATCGACGAGTCAGAGCTGAAAAACAGGCGGTCTACGGTTTCTTCTCCGTAGATCCATTCGATCCCGGAAAGAAAACTGGCCGGAGTGTTGTAGCCTTCTGTGGTCTTCCGATAGTATTTACCCGTATAGTAATCGGCCCCGCCTTCCGTTATGAAATCTGTTTCTGCCGATATGGTGTTCTCCCATTCCTTTTCTGTAACTTCTTCCCAATGTGCAAAGCGGGTACCGGTATAGTATACGTTTGAGCGGTACCCGCCGCCGATCGAACTATCGATGAAATGCATCAGTTCGTGATACATTATGGTATAGTTCACGCCGGACTCCTTGCTGTCGCCCTTCTCGTTAATCGTTATCAGGTTGCTCCCGGAATAAAATTCTGCAGCAGCAGTCGACTGTGTCTCACCGATCTCTGCTTTCAGCTCAGAGAGATTCAAGAAAAAGAAGTATTCATCTTCCGGCTTTAGGTGATCGGCAACGACAGGGAAAAGATGAAGTACATAATCTTTCAGCGTACCTATTTCCGCGTTCTGATCAATGCAGTTTACATACTTTAGGAAAAGCTCGTACTGTCCGTGAAGTTCGTCTTCCTTTACGCCCAGTTCCTGCGCCAGTTTCAGAGCTTCTTGCTTGAATTCCCCGTCGCCGGAAGATTCGTCCGATGCCGTATCTGTTGTCTCCGGTTTTTCAGAAGATGATTCCGGCGTTTCCGGGGATCCTGATTCCAAAGATGCGACGATTGATTCCGAGGACTCAGATGGGGCCGCGGTGGTTCCTTTTGCGTCAGCATTCTTTTGGCAGCCGGTCCCGGCCAGTATAGATATAACTAACGCTCCCGCTAGAAAAGCACTTCTAACTCTTTGAGATCTGAACATGATATTACCCTCTTCCTCGATTGATCTGCTATAGATTATAGGCAAAATGCATTGAGGAAAAGTGACAGATTTGAAACCACGCCCGACGGATCTTCCGGTGATCCGCTGTCACGGAGTGCTGCGTATGAAGTGTAACATGATGTGTTGAAGAAAATAAAGAAAAAACACGTTACGGTTGATTGAATTGACACGAAATGTGTGGAATAATGGTATTGGCTTATTTCAGTTTAGTGGTTGACGATCGAACAGATGTTCTGTATAATAGAGTCAAGTATTTCACATGGAGTCGGGTTATGTCAGAACTGAAGGACGTTATAACTGCATATCGTAAGCTTCCGTTTGGAGACCGTGTCGTGTTCTATTCCACG
>Ga0310691_10001523_pt1 | contig 35126 bp, 44 predicted proteins | sample 176DNAGHGlowgp2_FD_203887 | JGI IMG/M metagenome (GOLD analysis project Ga0310691, IMG submission 203887) | Sheep rumen microbial communities from Palmerston North, Manawatu-Wanganui, New Zealand - 1766 DNA GHGlow gp2 (v2) (version 2) | ecosystem: Host-associated > Mammals > Digestive system >... | reverse complement strand
GCTATTGAGGAGCGCATCGACTATGAGATGACAAAGATCGTGGAGAATATCCGGGACGAATCCACGAAAGCGACTGCTCCCCGCGAACTCACCGTAAAGATCAAGCTGACACCGGACGATAACCGCGAAACTATCGCGGTATCGGCTTCGGCTACATCAAAGCTTGCACCCACGACACCTATCATGACAGCGCTGTATATGGGCAAAGACCTTGACGGCAGTATCGGTGCAGTTGAAATGACACCGCAGATACCCGGTCAGAGATACGCAGACGGCAGCGAGCAGGAAGCCCCTGCACAGCTCAAACTTATTAAACTTGCTTAACGGAGGTACATACCATGAATGAAGTATCAATTATTAAGGACGCAATGCAGAAAACCGAGGAGCTTGTGAAAGCTTCTTCCGAGATCAGGGAAATAAACGGACATCATTATCTTATAAACAACGGTGATTACGATGAAATAATGCCGACGGTTGCCCCTCTTCCTAATTGCTACAACTTTTCAAGCCTTGACGGTCTTGTAAAGATGATCCGCAAAGAGCATAAAGACATATCAGACGCATGCTGCGTTTCCGACGTTCTGTATGTCAATGTCACATCTCCTACAAGCGTTGATGTAACAACTGCGGTTGACGGATATAACCGCCGCGCTTTTCTCTATCATTCATCGTATGAGTTCCCGAGAAAGTGGACTGGTGCAAATTGGTTCGAGCATGAGGAGGCAATGATAGTTCTCCGCTCGCAGTTTATCCAGAACGAAGGAACTGATTACCTGCTTGACTTCCTTTCCCGCGTAAGCGACGAAAACAGCGTATCTTCGGACGACAACGGCATGACACAGACGGTGCAGGTCAAGAAAGGCATTGCCCTTGCCGCTCGTGAGCAGGTCAGACCTATAGTGAACCTCAGACCTTACCGCACATTCCTTGAGGTGGAGCAGCCTGAAAGCGCATTCCTTATCCGTATTCGTGAAGGCATACAGGTCGGCATAATCGAAGCCGACGGCGGTATGTGGAAGATCGAAGCCCGCCGCAATATTGCCGCATATCTCGAAAAGGAACTGAAGGAGCTCATCGAAAGCGGAAATGTCGTGGTGTCTCTCTGATAAAACGTGTCCTTGTATGTCCGTGCGTTCTCTATTAAAATATAAAATGGAGACCGTGCGGACACAAAGGAGGAAAAATGGAATTTCAAAAACTAAATCTTGAGAATTACAGCACTGCCGATGCTTTTGACACAATGGAGCCGTACAAGGATCTGGAACTTATTGAGGACGCTTTTCTGAAACAGTCCGAGGAACAGCGTCTTGAAGCTCATGCAAAAAAACTCGGCTACAAGCATTTCAAGCGAATGCTCTCTGCATATAGGAAGCAGCTCAAAAGTGCCGGCACCGGCATAATACTGCTTGAAAACGGCGGTGTTACAGACTTTGAGGGACAGGAGATAGAGCTTCGGCTCGCTTCTTGGAATGCCGACGAAACAGGTATCTGGCGAAAATCGCGTGACGGTACACGGGAATATGCGTGCAGTCATCCTATATGTCCCCGAAGACTTCTCACCAACATCGACACCGGAGAAATGAAGGTGGAGCTGTGGTATAAGCGAGGAATGTTCGGGCACCCTGTCACGCAGGTCGTTGACTATGACACCATAGCTAATGCGAAGAATATTGTCACTCTCGCTAAGATCGGGATAGATGTTGACAGCAATACCGCAAAAAGCCTTGTCGCTTATCTCTCGGAAGCTACAAATATGAACTATGACGCTCTCCCGAAGGTAAAGACAGTTTCACACCTCGGCTGGAATCGCGAGGGGTTCGCCCCTCACACCGGCGAAGTGGAATTTGACGGCAATCCCAATTTTGAAAAGGTGTTTCAAGCTGTTACCTGTAAGGGTGATCTTGATAAATGGTATGATGAGATGATGAAATGCAGGGCATACAGCAGAACAGTACATATCCTGACTGCTGCCTCTCTTGCAAGCTGTCTTATCGAGCCGCTGGGAGTGCTGCCGTTCTTCGTTCATTTGTGGGGAATGGACAGCGGCACCGGAAAGACTGTCGCTCAGATGTGTGCGGCTTCGATATGGGGAAATCCGACAGTCGGAGAACCATTCTTCCCGTCATTTAAGGGAACACAGGTGGGCTTTGAGCTGCTCGCGGGATTTCTCCGGAGCATACCGATGTTCATAGATGAATTACAGCTTGCAAAGGATAAAAACGGTAAGGTAGCGTTCAATGTGTATGAGCTTGCCGCGGGAACAGGCAAGCTGCGCGGCACGAAATCCCTCGGACTTGCGACGGTTCCAAAGTGGAATATATGTTTTATCACGTCTGGGGAAACGCCGATCGTCGGAGAAAGAGACGGTGCCGGAGCTTTGAACCGCGTGATTGAGGTCGAATGCACCGCGAACAACAAATGTATTGAGGACGGTCATACGACTGCGAACATCTTGAAGGCCAATTATGGCTTCGGCGGCAGAATGTTCGTATTGAAACTCCGCGAGGAAGGCAATATCGAGCGCGCAAAGAAGTTGTATGAGCAGTTTTTTACTAAGTGTATCGATGACAAGGCAACCGAGAAACAGGCAATGGCAGCATCGGTGATCCTGACTGCGGATACGCTCGCTTGTGAATGGATATTCGGAGATGACCCGCTTACCGTCGATGATATGAAGGATTTTATAAAAACAGCTGAAGCTGTATCATTATCGGAACGCGGATATCACTATATGTGTGACTGGGTGATGATAAACCGCAATAACTTTATGACAGCTGAAAATGAAGCAGTCCCCGGTCAGTGCTTCGGGAAGATCGAGGACGACAACAAAGGACGGACAATTGCGTATTTCTATCCGTCGGTGTTCAATAAAGCCTGTGAGGACTCGCAGATAAATCCGAAAGCACTGCTGTCACATTTGGACACCAAAGGACTCATTGTAACAGATAGATCACGCAGAGGTCACAGCAAGATGAAGGTACTTGTCAGCGGACAGAATCCTACTGTCACCTATGCTTTGGTGCTTAATGGTGAAGACGGCACCGACGATATCAAACCGGAGGAATATCCATTTTAATTTCACAACTTTCACAGGCGTGAAATTCACAAATCGCTTAACCATGCGATTTATCGGTCAAAATTTCACAATTTCACAATTTCACGCCCCAAGTTATATATATAGAAGATTTATAACGTTTTTCGGAAAAACTTAAAAATAATCAAAATATTTTAAGAATTAAGGAAAAATGTGAAATTGTGAAATTAATGCCCACAAACCGCTTAACGATGCGGAATAGAGCAATTTCACATAATGCGAAATCTTGTGAAATTGTGAAATTCAAGGAAAGGAGAATAATGCAGCTAAGAGATTACCAGCTCGACCTTGTTTCCCGCGTTCATGATGCATGGCGGCAAGGATACAAGCGTCCGTGCATCGTTCTTCCCTGCGGGGGCGGTAAGTCGATAATCACCGCAGACATGGCAAAACGAACGACGGATAACGGAAAGCGTGTCCTGTTCCTCGTACATCGGCAGGAGCTATGTGAGCAGATAGAGAACACGTTCCGGGCATACGGTACCGATATGCAGCTCTGTACGGTCGGTATGGTGCAGACGATAACACGGAGACTGCAAAAGATACAGCGTCCCGATCTGATAATCACAGACGAAAATCATCACTGTCTGGCAGCGAGCTACAAGCGGATATATGAATACTTCGGCAGTCATTGTGTAGGAGTCACAGCTACTCCCGTAAGACTTAACGGGGGCGGGCTCGGAGAGATAAACGACTGCTTGATAGTAGGGATATCGGCGAAGAAACTGATAGCACGGAAATGCTTGTCACCGTATGAGTATTACGCTCCGCCGGTCGCTGATCTGTCGGGAATAAAGTCCCGTAACGGTGATTATGCCCCGGAAGACATCGAGACGGCACTTGCAAAGCCGCACATATACGGTGATGTTATCAAGTACTACAAACAGCTTTCCGATGGGAAAAAGGCTATCTGCTACTGTGCAACGGTGAAGCACTCAAAGGATATGGCGGAAGCGTTCAGAGAAGCGGGTATAAATGCCGCTCACATCGACGGTACCACATCGAAGGGAGAACGGGCTGAAATAATATCGGCGTTCCGTTCGGGAGCAATACAGATACTCTGCAACGTTGATCTGATCTCCGAGGGATTCGATGTTCCGGACTGCAATACCTCGATACTGCTCAGACCTACGAAATCACTCACACTCTACATTCAGCAGTCTATGAGGTGCATGAGATATCAGCCGGATAAGACGGCGATAATCATAGATCATGTCGGAAATGTCCACAGACACGGACTTCCGGATCAGGACAGAGAATGGACACTTGAACCGAAACCGCAGAAGAAACAGCAGAACACGGTGTCTGTTCGCCAGTGTCCGGAATGCTTCTTCACCCACGAGCCGGCGGCTGTTTGCCCGAATTGCGGGCATATTTATGAGGTCAGGAGTACTGAGCTCCCGAAGGAAAAACGCGAAACGGCATTGCAGAGGATAAACGATCCGGCGGAAACAGCGCTCAGGGAAAAGGTGACGAAATATGTATCACCGAATCAATGTAAGTCAGTTCACGAGCTGTATATTTTCGCCGATATGAAACATTACAAGAAAGGCTGGGCATATCACACGGCGGTCGCTATGGGAATGCTCAGAGGTAAACGAAAATGAATGAACAGGATATACAAAACTCAATACGGATTGAACTCTCGAAACATAACTTTTTTGTGGAGAGAATCAATGTTGGTGAAGGTTTTCTTGTTCCGGCAAAACTGTTTGAGATAATCAGGAAGAGATGTCCGGACTTACCGCTTAACAATATCAGCTATTTCAAAACAGGTGCAGTAAAAGGTCGGTCGGATTTATCGGCAGTTAAAGACGGTCGGGTGTATTTTCTTGAAGTAAAAACACCGAAGGGAACGGTAAAACCGGAGCAGGAAAAGTTCCTCGCTGTTATGCGTGACCGTTACGGCTGCGCGGCAGGGATAGTCAGAAGCGTAGATGATGCGCTGGAACTGGTAGGTGCAGTATGAACGGAACCGATATTGACAAGCTTGCCCGTAAGCGTGAACCGCTTCCCGATGATGCCGGATTGTGCGATATGGAACTGTACCACATTCTGACTGCGCTTTACGGTGAATACCGTGAAGGTATTGTCTCGAAAGATTTTGCAAAACGTGAAAAAGCCCGTGCAATGGAACAGCACCGGGAACTCGACTTGCAGGAGCGTATTTACAAGCAGCACACAAAGCGGATAACTGAACTGAGCATTATCGCGCAGAAAGCCTTTACCGAACATTCCTGCCCGCTGTGCGTGAAGATGTACGACATATTCAGCGGGTACCGAGGAAGGGAGAACAATGAGTAGGAATAACCATGAAATATGAGATAATAAACCCGTCCGACAAGGTATATATCACAGCTGAAGATGACCTGATAGCAAAAATCGTCTGCTATTACCTTGGTAACGGAACATACATGCTTAAAAACGATAAGGGAGAGCTTTTGACAGGCTTCCTTGACCCGAACATTGATATTGAGGGAAAAGAGCTTGAAAAATATATTTACACTCATGCGGTAGAAATAGCCGATGCACTTGACAGCCTTGTTTATCAATACGAAAGAACAAGTATAAATGATATCAGCGAAAAGGCTCACGTTATCGCAAAAGCGTTACGAGCTGTCACAAATGCCAATGAAGAAAGCGAGGAATAGCAATGAGCAGGCGGTTTTATTCCGGAGACCAAGTTACCGTAGAGTTCATGAAAGACTTTGACCGGCTGTGTGGTTCAAGAACTCGGTGGCAAGTGTGGAGTGACTGGGTACATTTAGCCGCGTATGCTATATCGAATACAGTTGACGAGATACACGCAGCGGAACGCGAAAAATCGTACCTCAAGATCGCAAGCGGATATAGTAAGTCAGAGCTTGAACTTGTATCTCACTTGCTCGGATATACTGTTGAAGCTTTGGAGATCAACCCAGATCAGGATTTTCTCGGAGCACTGTATATGAACCTCGATCTCGGCAACTCGCACGCGGGGCAGTTCTTTACACCGTACTGTGTATCAAAAATGATGGCTTTGATGAACTTTACCAGCGAAGGACTGAATATCCCATCAAACAGAAATTATGCAACGGTGTGTGACCCTACGGTTGGCGGGGGCGGAATGCTTGTAGCGTTCGCAAATGCTTGTAAGGCTCACAAGATATATTACCACACAGATATAATGTTCATCGGACAGGACATAGATCACACGGTCGCGTGTATGGCATACATACAGATATCCTTGCTTGGGTGTCCCGGATATATCGTAGTAGGTAATAGCCTCACAGAACCGACGACAGACGATCCGATATTCGCACCAATGGAACGCGAAACATTTATCACACCGTTTTACTGCTCCGAGATATGGTCATGGAGAAGAATGTTCCGGTCACTGATCGGCGTAAGCACCGCTGAAACACGCGGAGAGAGCGATTCGCAGTCGGATAATATAGAAACCTCTTCCGGCGGTGAAAACGTCCCTGAGCCTGTTGCAACGCACGAAACGCACGAGGAAACGCACGCGAGCGATAGCGAACCAGAAGCAAACACATCATCGAGTAATGAAATGATACAGCTCACATTCTTTTGATTGAAAGGAAAACGAAAATGTTGGATAATGTTTGTCACACGAAAGGAGAACCTCAATGGCAAAAATAATACTAAAAGACTGTCCGTTCTGCGGAGAAAAGAACGATATTCACTTGGTAATACTCCGCAATTATGAGGGCATAGAGAATGGTGCTCGTATCGAGCGCTATAGATGCCTCGGTTATTTCTATCAGGCAGAGGCTACCTGTGCCGATGATGTAATCGCGGCTTGGAACAGGAGGGCTGAAAGATGATTAATCATAAGCTTCCTTTTGATTATGCCGGCGAACCGCTGCCGAAGGGATTTACAAATGATAATCCGCCCGTGAATGTGGTCGAAAAGGCCGTAAAAGTAGTTATGAAACGCATATTCTGCAAGAAGTGCGGCGCTGAGCTTATCCGTAGCCGTGAAGTGTTACTATCATCACCGATGAAATATCAATATCGCTGTGAAAAATGTAATACTGATTATATCAGTGTTACCAGTTATCCGGCTATATGTTTTGTAGAGGAGGACGACAATGACAGCTAAAGAATACTTATCGCAATATCGCGATGCTGTAGAGGACATAAAAGTTAAGAATGCCGAGCTCGAGAAGCTGCGAGAAGATGCTGTTTCCATTTCACCTTCTTCGTCTGCTGAGCACACTACAGGGAATATTTCTGATAAAGTTGGCAGAAAAGCACCCGAGATAGCGGATCTCGAACGTGAGATTGAGGAAGAGAAAGCTGCGGCTCGACTGCTACGGCGTGATATTAGGGCGTCAATATCTGAAATCCCTATAAAGGACCTGCGGCACCTACTTACATATCGCTATATTTGTGGCTGCACGTTTGAAAGCGTTGCTGTCAAAATGGGCAGAAGTTATTACCATGTCGTTCATCGTCTTCACCCTGCTGCTCTGAAAAAAATTGGTGATACAAATTTTTCAAAAAAATGAAAAATGTTATTGAATGTTACATAGGATATATGATATTCTATACACATAGAAGTATGACATAGTCTCATTGGGAACTCTCCTTAATTCGCGGAAAGCCTTCGGAAACGGGGGCTTTTCGCATTTTCAGAAAGGTCGTGAGGTGCGATATGCTGAAAGCGTGTTCCAGATGCGGGAGGATACACGAACGAGGTTTTGTATGTATGCCGAGAACAACATACAAGCAGGAGCGAAACTCACAGGCAGACAAATTCCGTAATACTTCTGTATGGCGTCAGAAGTCAGAAGATATCAAGACGCGGGATATGCACCTGTGTAGGATATGCCTGACGAAGCAGTATAACACTGTCCTGCAATATAACTCTCGGAAGCTGTCTGTGCATCATATAGTGCCGCTTGCCGAGGACTACGACAAGAGGCTTGATGATGATAATCTCATTACTCTGTGCAGTTATCATCACGAACTCGCAGAGCATGACCGGATCCCACGGAGATTACTCCGCGACCTTGCCCTAGTTCCGGTAAAACTTTAGTAAACTAAAGCGATATCCCCCTACCCCTCGCGATTTTTGCCCCGAAAGGGCTGACATCTACGCCGCACCTCTATAAATAAAAAATTCCCAAAATGAAAAAACGGAAGTGGGTGAAAACGCCGGTTTTTTGATAAAAAAGTATAGGTATAACAAGATATACCTATAAAATCGAGATAGGAGTTGACCTTATGGCAAGACCTTCAAAGCCCGTAGCGGTTATTGAGGCCGAGGGAGTTTCCCACCGGACAAAAGCAGAGCTCGAGTCGAGGAAAAATGCCGAGGAAAGTCTGTTGAGCAATAAGGAACTGTTCGAGCGCCCCGAGGTAGTGAACAACGACATAGCACATGCTGAATTTCAGCGTGTAGCGGAGTTAATGAGGGCGATCGGCAAAGATGATGCTCTTTACAGCTCCGGAATAAATACATATTGCCTTGTATATTCGGAGATCAGCGAGCTGAACGAGCAGAAAGCTATGCTCGACGAGACTATGGAAATGCTGAAAAGCACATTTGAGCGGCTTGAAGATGACCCTGCCGGAGCTCCGAGTGCCGATCAGATAATACAGTTCGAGAAGTCGTTCACAAGGCTTGTATCACAGCGCTTGAGCTTATGTACAACAATAGATAAAAAGCGGAAAATGATGCTCGACCTTGACAAAGAATACTGTATGACACTCTCGGCAGCTCTCCGATCTATACCGAAACAGCCCGAAAAAACACAGAGTGCTCTTGTTAAAGTGCTTTTCGGGAACGATGACGATGATGAAGAAGAATAATGATATAACACAGCGTGTGCATTTGCTTGCATTGCGCTGTTTTTATATAGCAAGTAAATGCAAAAATCAAAAATGGAGGTAAAAATCATGAGCGCAAACACAAAGAACTACGCTGAACAGGGCGGCGCTGCTTGGCACATCGGCGGTAAACTTATAATCGAAGATGGAGCTGAAGTTGCGGGACTTCTTACGACTCCCGCGCAGAATGTCGAACCCGTAGCGTCTGCTTCTACCGCAAACAACAAGGCGGCGATCAATGCTATGCTTATCGCAATGAAGAACGCAGGCATCATGATCCCTGACAGTTGGAATGTATCCGTGCTCGCTTGTCCGACACCTGCGGCAATGCCTACCGAAGAAACTGCCGCAAATAGTGGTCATGCGACCCTTGCTATCGATGACACGGCGATCACGATCACACTCGACTGCAAGGTCGAGGATCTCGCTGATTCTGATCACGGCAGCACATGGGGTGAGCATAAGTGGCTCGGATTCGGCGTTCGTACCGGACTTGACAGCGTTGTAGGCGTTAAGTTTACAGACGACACAGGTGCCGAGGCGACACTTACAGGCGATGACGCGAGCAAAGCAACAACTCTCGGTCTGTCCGCCGGAGATTTCGTTCTCTACATCAAGGCAGAGGATGAGAAGTATCTGACCGGCAAGAAGTCGTTCACTCTGTGGATTGACGGATATGCGGCGACCAAGTTCACAATGCAGATCATTGAGAGCACGGATCCCGAAACTTAAAAGCAAGGCTTTTTCAGCTTTGACTATAAAAACCAACAAATAATGGAGGTAAAACAATGCGCAAAAAAAACTACACAAAGAGAATGCTTGAGCTCCGTGCGACAGCAAAGGGCCTTGCCGAGCAGCGTGCCGATGCCGTTAAGGAAATGCAGGATATCCTGAACGCTTCCAAGACGGAAAACCGTGCTATTACGGACGAGGAGAACACGAAGCTCGAAACACTCGAAAAGCAGATCGCGGGTATCGACAGAACACTCGCGGCTCAGAAACGCTCTCTCGATATCTTCAACAATAAGCCTACAGAGGGCGAAGGAGATACCGACGACGACAGCGAACAGAGAGCAAAGGAAGATGAGGACGAAGAGAAGAAGTTCAAGGTAACCGCTGCTGATAAGCGCGCTTTCATGGGGGTTATTAAGGATATCTCTGAAAAGCGTGCAGGTGAGCAGAACTTCAATCTTGGCAATAACGGCGCTATCCTGCCGGTAAGCATTTCCCACCTTCTTATCACAAAGGTCGAGGAAATCTGCCCTATTTTCAGAGATGCTGAAAGAAGCGCTGTAAAGGGTACATACAAGATACCGGTTTACGGCGGCAAGATCGTTGACGGCGTAGAGCACAACATCACAGTAGCCTATGCCGAAGAGTTCACTGAACTTACCGCTGATGCAGGTGCATTCACAAGCATCGACCTCACCGGCTATCTGATCGGTGCTCTCACGCTTGTAGGCAAGTCCCTGGTCAACAACTCCGAAATACCTGTTTTCGATAAGATTATCGATCAGATGGCATTAGCTATTGCCAGATTTGCAGAAAGAGAGAATCTCCGCGGTACAGTAGGTAAGTGTACCGGTGCTCTCAGCACTACTAATGTCTTAACAATAGCAAGTTCGGATAAGATCACAGCTGACGACCTCATAGATATTCAGACAAACGTTCCGACGGTTTATCAGAAGAACGCAGTATGGACTATGAACCCGCTGACGTTCCGCGTTATTAAGAAGCTGAAGGATGCAGCAGGTCAGTATCTGCTTCAGCCTAACGGTGGCATAACAAGCGAGTTCCCGTATACTATTCTCGGCAAGCCTGTTTATCTCTCGGATAATATGCCGCTTATCGGCTCTAAGACAAGACCTATCCTCTACGGTGATTATAAGGGTCTCGGCATAAACATGAGAGAGAGCATTGAAATGCAGGTTCTCCGTGAGAAGTATGCAACACAGCACGCTATCGGCCTTGTAGCTTGGTTCGAGATGGACAGCAAGGTTATCGACGCGCAGAAGCTCGCAGCTCTCGAAATGGCGGAATAAGCAGATGAAGGTAAGCGAAGTAACAACTGAATATGCAAGGGATTATTGCGGTCGTAGTGATGCTTCCGAGAATACAAGGATAGAAACTTGTATGGCAGCGGCAAAAGCATTCATCAAGGGTTTTACCGCCCTTGATGATGACCGCATTGATGAGCATGAAGATATCACTATCGCTTATCTTGTGCTTATCAACGAATGGTACACAAATCGAGATTATACAGTCGAAAAGGCTGCTACTAATCCGAGCGTGAACGCGATCCTTGCAATGTATGCGGAGAATTACTTATGACATTCGATAAGAAACTACGGCTCATTAAACTCGAACGGCAGAACGGCAGCGGGAATTATATTGAGAAAGCTGAACGCACTATATGGGCAAATGTCTATGGTGTCAGCATTACAATGAAATATACCGCTGCCGCGGCGAACAGGTCGGCAGAGCTTACGGCAATATGCCACCGTGCCGAGGTAGAGGCCGAAAACTACACTCATGCGGAATACAACGGACAGCGTTACCGCATTGAAAACACGGGCCCTGCTGATATAGAGAGCCACATTAAGCTGATACTTGCGAAAGGCGGATAATTATGCCCGAGATCGAAGAAACGGTAGAGATTGAAGATAAGGTAGAAGCTGTACTTGCTACGGTATTTGATCACTACTTCAACGGTATGCCCGAATTCGCGGAATGCGAAGAGCCGGACACATACGCGGTATATACACTCCACGAAAAGCCGGAAAACCACGCAAGCGGCAAGTATCACGCAAAGAAGTATTGGATATCGGTAATGATCATAACCCTCACACACGACCGCACTCTGTACAGACAGACAGAAACCGCTTTTGTGAGCAGCGGTTTTACATATTCAGGCGGCACCGATGTACCGGGTTATGAAAGCTCGAGTCCTTATCCGCATAGGTACCAATATACACAAGAATTCTTAATTTCAGAAGATATGGAGGTTTAACACAATGTCAAAAAATCCTCATGGAAGTCCTGCGGTCTCCACAGATCGTTACGCTACGGCGCTTCTTACAGAAGATAGCGGCAATACACTCACCTACGGTGCCGTGTATGAGGTAGAGTCCGACCTCATTACAGCAAAGTACACCCCGAAGATGAACAACGCAGGTATGTATGCGTCCGGTATCGAAGTTGAGTCGTATGTCGTAAAGGCAGGCGGTACCCTCGACCTTAATGTCGTAGGTCTTTCCGCGACAGAAGAAAAGGAGTATTTCGGCGCGAAGCTCCTTCCCGATGCGAATAATCTGCTTGTTGAGAACAAGGATGACTATGTTCCCGACAGAATGGTTATCTACTCGACTACGCGCTCCAACGGCAAGAAAAATCTTTACAAGTTCCCGAAGGCTAAATTTACCTCGCAGGGTGAAGAGGCTACTACATCCGACGATAGCGGCGTAAAGTACAACGGTACAGCTCTTCAGGCAAACTACAAGGCGCTTATCAACAGCGGCGACATCATGTTCCAGATCAAGGATGTCGATCCCGATACTATCTCGGGTGCTGCTCTGATCGACGCATGGTTCGGCTCCGCTCTCGGCGGCATTGTTCTCTCCGGTACAGGCGGCGCAGATGCAAACGCTCCCGTAGTTACTGCTACGGCAGGCGCAAATCAGGTAGCGCTCTCCTGGACTGCGATCACTAACGCTACAAAGTACAGCGTAAAGCAGTATGATGACGGTGTCTGCACGATCCTTGACGCGGCTGTAACCGGCACAACTTACACCGATACGGGACTTACCGCGGGTAAGACTTATACTTACCTCGTTCAGGCGTATGTTGACGGCGTATGGTCGTCTGCTTCTCCTGCAAATCGTGTTTCTGCAACACCTACAGAAGAATAATAGCGGGTATTTTCGGAAAGGCGGGACCTTCGCCCCGCCTTTATTGTTATTGAGGGAAAAATGTTTATAGAAATGAAAAAACAAGTCCTTAATTTCGGCATTGGCAAAGCCGAATTATGGTTCAGATATGACATTCAAGCACTTTATAACATTGAAAACTCGGGTTTTGACCCTTTCGATATATTCAAACAGCGCGATAATCCCAAGGCGGTAAGGTGTTTTCTTGAAAACGGCCTTGCTGATTGGTATAAGGGCGTTGACGATAACAACAGTCTGGACGAATATGTAAACAGACTCATGAGCATGGAAGGATTTCAGACGGAACTTATCGCATATATTCAGGCCGCGATAATGCTCTCTCTCCCTAATCAAAGAGGCAGCAGCAAGGAAAAACGCGAAAAATTCAGCATTTTGAGCCTTATGACCGCCTGCGTCGATGTGATGCGTATGCCGATGTCGGAATTTATGAGCAGTACCATCCGAGAAGCCTCAGATCGGTGGGAGAGATATGCGGTAGCAATGGGATATAGAAAACCCGTCGAAACCTTTAAAGAATTCGATGATGAATAGGAGAAAACACTATGAATGTTGAAATCAGAAACGGAAAAGCGCACATTTCGGGTTATGTGAACGCTGTCGGCAGAGACAGCAGACCTATCCCTACAGCTACGGGCGAATTTGTCGAGATGATTGAGCCCGGCGCATTCGGTGAAGCGCTCAAACGCGCGAAGAATGTTGACATCATGCTCAACCACGACCGCAAGTTCGGCAGCACCACAGAAGGTAACCTCAAGCTCAAGGAAGATACTATCGGACTTTATGCGGAAACCGAGACAGATGATGCCGAAGTAGTCAGAGCTGCAAAGGAAGGTCGGCTTGTCGGTTGGAGCTTCGGCATGTATGTCGGAAAGCAGGAAATGGAGAGCCGCGAGGGCAAGATCCCGCGCAGGCATGTACAGCAGCTTGACCTTGAAGAAGTCTCGATTATAGACAACCGTAAGCTGCCTTGCTATGCAGGCACATCCGTAGAGTGCAGAGCTGGCGAAAACATTATCACAGAGACCAGAGCGACCGAGGATACCGCAAATGTCGCAAATCACGACGATAACACGGACGAGAAACGCGCAGAATGGGAAAAGCGCTTAAATGATATCGGCGTTAAGAGTTGGCAGAATAAGGTAGATGCGCTCAAGAACAGCGTAAAATGAGCGTACTGACGAGCAAAGCGGTACAATATGCCGAAGAATGCATTGACCCGGAAAACGACCGCGCTCCGTACTATGTGAAAAAACAATGTGCGGCTTGGCTCGATATCGTTTATGGCAATAATCCTGACGCTTATGTCTGCAAAAAGACATACAAGAAGATATGTAAGATTCTCAAGCTGATGAACCATCCCGACCTTATGAAGGCCGACGGTACATATAGCACGCTCTATACAAGCCTTGAACCTTATGCCTGGCTGCTTATTGTTGCTATCTTCTGCACGAAAACGACCGAGGGCTATTGGTACTATGAGACCGCGTTGCTTGAAATAGCGCGAAAGAATTTCAAGACCTTCACCTCGGGCGTTATTTTTATTATCGCTATGCTCACCGGATGTATGTTCGGTCGCTATTTCTCTGTAGCTCCTGACCTCAAGCTGTCATCTGAGCTCCAGAAAGCTATACGCAAGATCATCAAGTGCAGCCCGCTGCTCGCAGATGAGAGCGTATTTAAGCCGATGCGGAGTGAAATTCGCTGTGTTTTGACAGATAGCGAATATACGCCGCTCGCATACTCCGAGGATAAGATGGACGGTAAGCTCGCCAATGTGTTCCTCGCTGACGAAACGGGCGCTATGGACGATTATCCGATAGAAGCTATGCGGTCGTCACAGATCACGCTGTTCAACAAGCTCGGTATCATCATAAGCACACAGTATCCGAACGATAATAATGCTCTGCTGACCGAGATAGACTATGCGAAGAAGGTTCTTGACGGTTTTATCGATGATCCGCACGTTTTCGCGCTGCTTTTTGAGCCGAATGTCGAACTGCTCTCGAACGACCAATGGAAAACGAATGATCTTGTCATCTATCAGGCAAATCCTGTAGCTTGCACAAACGCTCATATCTTCGCGGAGATTGTGAAGAAGCGCAAAAAGGCTGTTCTCTATGAGAACAAGCGCGAGAATTTCTTATGTAAGCATTGCAATATTCAGTACAAGAGCCTCGGAACAGAGGGATTTGTCGAGATCACAAAGGTACGCGAATGCAAGATAGTCGAGGATCTCGCTTTCTGGCGTGGTAAGCGCGTATGGCTCGGTCTTGACCTGTCCACTTCCGACGATAATACTTCAGTTGCTATGGTCACGGAGTGGGAAGGCGAAATCTATGCGAAAGTCTGGGGCTTTATCCCGAGCGACAAGGTCGAAGAAAAGAGCGAACGAGAGCATGTCAACTATCAACAACTCATTGAGAATGGAAACTGCTTCGACTGCGGTGACGATGTAATAAGTTATCCGTTTGTCGAGCAGTTTATTCTTGATATCTCCCGGGTATATGGTGTTGAGATCGTCCAGGTCGGTTATGACCGTTGGAACGCGCTCTCGACAGCTCAGAAGCTCGAAGCCGAGGCTATAAGCTGTGTGGAGATACGGCAGCATTCAAGCATTCTGCACCGGCCTACAAAGCTCCTCAAAGAGGCGATATTGTCGAAATATTTCCATTACGACGAAAACCTACTGCTTGAAATCAACTTTTCAAATGCGAGATGCACCGAGGATACAAACCTTAACAAGTATGTAAACAAGAAGAAGTCCGCGGGAAAGGTCGATTGTGTTGTATCAATAATCAATGCTCTGTACCTCCTTCAGCTCGATATGGAGTCTGGCGGTTGGGGCGCACAGGTCATTTAAATGAGGTATGATATGGGATTATTCAGAAGAAAAAAAGAAAATCGCAGCGGTGAAGATACCGTAGGTTTTGCCGACGCGCTCTTCACTGCTCTGATCGGCGGCGGCAGCACCGTCACAAAGGCACAGGCTATGCAGATACCTACCGTTGCGGCATGTATCACGCTGATAGGCGACCGTATCGCAGCTCTGCCGATAAAGCTGTATCGTAAAGAAACCGAGAAGGTAATTGAAATACTCGACGATAACCGTATCCGTCTGCTTAACGGTGATACCGGTGACACGCTGAACGCTACGGAGATGAGAAAGCGGTGGGTAAGAGATTATTTCCTTGGTGGAGGTGCATACACATACATACACCGCACTAATACCAACGAGATAACAGGTATTTACTATGTCGATGAGGGCGATGTTACCGTCCTGGCAAATGTTGATCCGATATTCAAGAATTACAAGATCAGCGTGAACGGCCGGAGTTATTTCAACTATGAGTTCATCAAAATACTCCGTAATTCAAAAGGCCTCGGAATAGGAACGAGCATAATTGCCGAAAATCCTTTAGCTCTCGCGGTATATTACAACACTATGAAATTCGAGAACGCAAACATTCGCAAGGGCGGAAACAAGCGCGGATTTCTCAAAGCGGCAAGTAAGCTCTCAAAGCCTGCGCTCGAAGAACTGAAAGAAGCCTGGAAAAAGCTGTACAGTAATTCCGACGACAAAGAGGATAACATCGTTCTTCTCAATGACGGCGTAGATTTCAAGGAAAGCAGCTCAACATCGGTTGAATTACAGCTTAATGAAAATAAGCAAACCAATGCTGCCGAGCTCTGCAAACTGTTCTGTATGCCGATGTCGGTGCTGAACGGCACGGCGGACAAGGCGGCTATATCGCAGTTCGTTCAGAATTGCCTTATGACGGTCATAAACACAATAGAGGCTGCTCTCGATCATGATTTCCTTACCGAAAAAGAAAAGGTAAATATGTACTGGGCATTCGATACTACCGAGCTCACCCGCGGGGATTTCGCGGAACGCATAAACGCCTACGCTGTCGCTTATCAGAATAATTTCTATCAGCTCGACGAGATCAGAGAGCGTGAAGATCTGCCTCCGCTCGGCTTCAACTTCATCAAGCTCGGTCTTGATGCCGTGCTTGTGGATCCGAAGACAAGGGAGATCTATACTCCGAATACCGGTAAGCTTGAAAAGATGAACGCGGAGCACTTGACAGATGAACAGCTTCGTGCTATACTGGAAGAAAGATATAATGAAAATCACGATCCTGCTACCGGACGTTTCACCAGTGGACGAAATGCAATAGGTGCAATGCTGAAAAGCGGAGAGCCTATTGCAATGTATCATCACGGCACGAACTTCGGCGGCGGGGGCGGTTCTTCGTCGGGTGGTCAAGATTTTGTTAAAAACCTTAATGATCTGAAAGAAGCTTTAAAAAACGGAACCGTTTCATCGAAGCTTGACAAGAAAAATCAAGCAAAACATAAATATGGTTCCGAAGAATACAATAAACGTGTAGATAATAATGAACTTCCGAGTTATACTAAATTAAGCAATATGGAAGTACAGAAGATTATCAATCAATACAGCTGTACAGGGCAGGTATTTAATAATAAGGGACGCTTCCATGAAGTAATTGTGTTAGATGAACAGCTTGGAATGTACGGTAATAGAAAAACAGGCAAATATGAACCTACAAATGTATTTACTATCCATTACTCTAAGGAAGGATCTCATTTAGTACCTGCAAGAATGAAAGGAAATTACACATGATAGACTCCGTTACTTTAGCTGAAACATACTACCATAAAGTTCATATGATCGATGTTAACGACAACGAGGTTGTCGGCGAAGTCGGTCTATATGAATCCGAATGGGATAGCGATGACGGTATGCCTTGCATTGGGATAGACGGCATCATGTACAATGCTGATGAGATAAAATCGATTGAAATAATCGATTAAGGACAACCGAATTAATACAAATACCGTTTTGCATGCGAATGCAGAGCGGTATTTTTTATGCCTTGAGGTGAATAATGGCAGATTTCATAGAAATGGATCACGCCGCTATGCTCCGTCAGATAGCGGAGCTCGATAAAACGCTTGCGGGGCTTGAAAAGAGCATGAGCGGTGAGATTATGGATACTGTTTTGAAAGAAGCCGCCGAACAGCTCAAAGATGAACAGGCGCGCATACTCTCCGGCGCTCCTTCGGACGGGATCCGTTCCCTTGCAAAAGATCTCTCTGTGTGGAAGGACAACAGAAAGCCTGCACCGCGTAAAGTCTCATATCGTGCCGGGTACTCCGATGATAAAATAAATCAGAGTATAAAGTATTTCGTTATCGAGTACGGAAGACCCGGCAGAAAAGGCAAGTCAAAGGACAGTAAAGGGCGCAGGATAGGGAGAATTCAGCCTTATTCGCATATCCGCGCGGCTTGGTTCCTCAAAAGAGACGCAATAAACAGATTTATAGCCGAACGTATCAATGAAGAGATACAGAAACGGTGGAAAGGATAACAGACTATGCCCGATCTTGGCAGTACAATATCACTTAATGCTTCCAACTTTGCGGCAGGAGTCGCTCAGACCCGTGCAAAGCTCGTTGAACTGAACACTGCCCTTATTGAGAACCGAAACAAGATGAAAGAGGTCAATAAGGAAGCGCAGGAGCTCCAGAAGCAGGAAAAAGCGCTTACCGATGCTATGAAGGACGGCGGCACGAAGGAGCAGCAGCAGGAACTTGAACAGCTCCGCACCCGTATAGGACAGGTAAATTCCGAACTCGGTACTTTAAGGACCCGTGAGCAGGAAATTCAGAGCGATATCCGAAAGACCTCAAACGAGCTCAAAGAGCAGAAAAACGACACCAATAACCTTACGACTGCTACCGACGGTGCTACCGCCGCTATCAAGAAGCTTGAAACGGGCTTGAAGGCTGTTCTTGCAAGCGCTGCCGGTAAGAAGCTGTATGAGGTGCTTATCGGCTCCAATGCCGAAATGGAACAGTATCTCACGTCCTTTGAGGTAATGCTCGGAGATGCGAGAAAAGCCAAAGACCTTATGTCAGAGCTCAATACAATGGCGGCGAAAACTCCTATGGAGCTTACCGACGTTGTTAAGAACGGAACTCTGCTAATGAACTACGGCGTGGATTCCGACAAGCTCATAGAGACTATGACGAAGCTTGGAGATCTTGCAGCAGGAAACGCACAGAAATTCGAGCGTGTTTCCCTTGCCTATGGTCAGATGCTCGCAAAAGGCAAAGTCTCCGGTGAAGAACTCAGGCAGATGACCGAGGCGGGCGTGCCGCTTTTGCAGGCGCTTGCAGAAGAAATAGGCGTGACTTCCGGAGAAATGCAGGATCTTGTTTCTAAGGGCAAGATAGGCATTCCGGAGCTGAACGCGGCTATCGAGAGCATGACCACAGGCACCGGACAGTTTGCCGGAATGATGGAGAAACAGTCGCAGACATTCTCCGGTATGCTCTCTACACTGTCCGATGAAGCTCAGCAGTTCGGGCGGGAAGTCGGAGAAGATGCTTTCGGGGTTGCAAAGGAAAGCCTTTCGGAATTGCTTGACATGATAGATGACTGGCGCGATGACGGGACATTGGATAGTATTGCAAAAGACCTCGGAACAACAGTAGGAGCGGTAGCGGGAATGCTTAAATCGCTCATTACTCTGCTTGTTAATTGCCGTGGTGCAGTAATACCGCTTGTAGCGGCATTCTTATCATATCAGGCTGCCGTCAAAGGATTAAGTGTCATCGATGGTGTCAAGGCGTCGGTTGCTGCTCTGACGACAATGCTGCACGGCGAAACTATTGCAACAGAGGGCGCGACCATAGCACAAGAGGGTCTTAATGTCGCTATGTCAGCGAATCCGATAGGACTTGTTATTGCGGCAGTTGCCGGTCTTTCTGCGGGGCTCATATACTTGTATTCACAGGTTGAGAACGCAGAACAGCGATTCAACAGGCTTAACGGCGAGATAAGTGAACTCCACGATAGTACAAAAAAGGCTTCTGAGGAACAGGGGAAGCTTGCGGGTGTCGTTGAAGAATACAAAAATATCATTGACAATGTTACAGATGTTCACGACAAAAAGGAAAAGCTGATCGAGCTTCAGAAAACTCTGAACGATCTGTACGGCGAAGAAAAAACACAGATAGACCTTGTGAACGGAAGCTATGAGGAAAACATAAGGCTTCTCGAAGCAGAGAACGAAGCGGCAAGGCAAAGAGCTATAAACCAGATACAATCTGACCTTGAACAGGCTGAGAAAAAGCAGTCTGAAGCTACTACTCTACAGGCTATCTCAATTGACTTTGATGCAAGCAAGATCACCAAAGAAGTCAATGACTGGTACAAAGAGATACAGGATAAGATTTCCGATGATGGCTTTAATCTTGTAGAACTTACCGGATTCGGTGATGATTCCACACTTACATTCTCCGGCAATATTGATCAGGTTATCGAGAACCTTGATAATCTTGAAAAAGCAATACTATCTTCCGGAAAGGCGAGTACAGATCTCAAAGATATGTTTGATGCGGTTCATGACGGCAAAGAACGTTTTGTAGAGATGAAAAATGCCACCGAAGATATTCGCGAGGAACTTGTAGCAGTTGAAACCGGTACTAATGCAGTGTCAGATGCGGAAAACGCTCTCGGTGACAGCGCAGCGAAAGCTTCCGTTGATCTTGAAGCGCTTGCTGCGGCAATAGAGGAGACAGACAAGAATCCGGACGTGATCAAAGAACGTTCCGATGCTGTAAACGATCTTGTGAAGAATTATGGCTCGCTGTATGATACCATGAAAGAACTCCAGAACGGCGATGCCATAAGTTATGAGAAAATGCAGGCTCTTGTCAAAATATATCCGGAGCTTGCAAATCATATAATCGTTACCGCCGATGGATATAAGATTGAAACCGGAGCTCTTGGAGATTTGAATACGGCGCTCGGCGACAGTGTCCTGTCTCAGGTTGAAGCCGAAAAAGCTAAAACACAGGCTGCGATCAAAGGCTCAAAGGACAGAATAGCTCTGTATATCAAGGAAATGGAGACTTATGCCCGAAGCGGTGAATATTCAAAGGCAAATCAGATAAAGCAAGCCGCTGACGCTGAACGTGCTACAATTGCAGAATTGGAAGGCTCGCTTTCAACCTATGATACACTTCCGAAATATCTTACGGGAAACAGAGGAACAAAAGCAGCTTCTTCAGGAAATTCGGGCGCTTCGGGAAACAATAAAGCAGCTTCACCACCGGGCTTAAAGTCAATAATGTCTTATGCCAAAACAGCATCGTCCGCATTCAAAGAAATGCAGGATAACGGAGAGCTTGCACTATCCACGGTGCAGGCTCTTATTGATGCGGGGTATGACGAAAAGGTCGTATATCAGGACGCTGCCGGGAAATGGATCATAAATACCGACGAATATCTGAAAGCCGCAAATGCGCAGATAAATGCGGCAAGGGACGCTGAAGGTACGACAGAAATACAGAAGAATGCTTTGGAAGCGCTGCGCGGTGAGCTTTCCAAAGTTACCGAAGGACTGTATGAGACGGCAAAAGCCGAGAAAGCGCTTAAATCTGCCGCTGTCTCTGCCGGTGATACTGCCGGCAATATGAAAACTCTGTCTGCTGCTATTGTTGAGCAGAAGGATAATAAAGGCTTATCTGCCGATACAGTCTCAAAGCTTTCCGGTACACGATATGCCGAGGCACTGACTGTTGGTGTAGATGCTCAGATAACACTTGATACCGATAAGCTCAAAACGATACTTTCAGATGAAATCGAAGACGCAATAAAACAGCTTGAAACAGAACTTGCGACAGCGACCGATGAGAGCAAAATAAAAGGTCTGGAAGCTCAAATACAGGCGTTCAGAAACTTAAAAGCTGTTATCGGAGACGTCACCGAAGGTCTTTATGGTGTTGAGAAAGCACAGGAAAAGATCGTCAGCGACGAAGCTCTGAAAGCTACCGAAGACGCGGCAAACCGCAGGCTCAAACAGATAGACGCAGAGCTGAAAGCAAAGCAGAAGCTTCGTGATGAGACTCTGAAAGCCATAGATGATGAAGTGCAGGCTCGGAAGCGGCTCACCGAGGATAATGATATCCAGCGGCAGATAGATCAGACTACGGCAAAACTGAAATATTCTCAGCTTGATGAATTCTCCCGCCGCCAGCTTGAACGCAGACTTCAGCAGCTTCAGAACGAGCAAGCTGAGCTTGCTTGGGAGCGGGGAATAGAGGATACGCGGTCGGCAGTAAATGAGTCATATAACAGTGAGACCGCTGTGCTGAATGAGCAGAAGGATGCGATTGAAAACTCGCTTTCCGTGCTTAAGGAACTGAATTCTTCTGTTAATGATGGGATAAGCAGTCTTGTGGCAGTTGTAAAGGATGCTGTTGAGAATGTTGCTCCGGATCGGGAGATAAATGTAACATTCAATAACGCTGATTCGTTGTCATCGGACCAGATAGTGAGGCGCATCTTGGATTATTTTGGCGTGGATACGGTAATTTAGGAGGGAGTATGCAGAAAATTTCATTCACTACTTCTGTAGGAACTATTGAAATAGATGATGTGAACAATTCATCTATTGCCGGCGAAAAAATATTCAGGTTAAACGAGTTTGACGGTAACAGCGTTAAGAACAGGATACATTCCGTTCAGTGTATAGGAATGGCCGGGCAGAGAACGTTGTCTGCTATTCCGGAGGTGAAAACGGTTACAGCGAAAATTTCATTTGCTCCGGTATATTTGAGGGGAAACAGAATGACTTGTACCGGAGCAGCTGGCATGTATGCTCTCAGACGTGAAGTGTTAAAGCGCTTTCCTCTGGGTGAGACCGGGACTTTGATATATACGAACAATGTCGGAGAATATGAAATACTGGCAAGACTTGATGAAATTCCATATGTAAGTGTAAAGGCCGGTTATCTGTGTGAGTGCACTCTGATGTTCACCGCTGATTATCCGTACTGGTGCAGGACCGTAAAAAGTGAACAGCGTACTATCTCAGGCAATTACATATATCTGTCAACAGCAAATCTCGGCGATGTTGAAAGCCCGATATCCGGTACAATTATATGTAACTCATCTCTTGAAGATACCCCAGATGAAAGCGGTGATTATTTCAGGCTGACCGAGGGCGGTGATACGAACAGAGCAATACATTTTGTAAAACCCTTGGAGGTATATGATGAGCTGTATTTCAGTCTTGAATACGGGAATGAATTCATTGTTAAAAGAAGAAAAAACTATGGTGACGGAACTGTTTCTGACTGGAAACAAGCCTTTGATTACATAGATTTTCCCACAAACTATGAACCGTGTCACGTTGGAGCCGCGGGCGGTGGAGGTCGCGGCACCGGTTTTTATTTCTATTTGTTTACAAGCGGAGAATTGAGCGTACAGCTCGATTACCGTTTTTTATTTACTGCAATATGAGGAGGCGATGATGTGACATTCATTGTGTTCAAGCCGCTTGCTGAGGGCGGCGATTTCAAAAGTGCGAAAGTACTTGATTTTGTGGAAGCAGAGAATTACAACTATAAGAAAAGCTGGTGTAAGATCGGGACATTCTCCTTAACTGTTCCTAAATCAGTGGAAGGAATAGAAAATGTTCTTCCGGATATGCTTATTCTCGTTCTTGATGAATATGTCAATGACAGTCTTATCATTACATCAGTAAGATGTGACGGCAATCATGTCACATTGAACGGAAGAGATTTAAAACAGCTGTTGGCCTGGCGGATTACGTTGTTTCCGCCGAGCGAGATAGAAGCCGGTACATACGGATACGATGTATCAACCGGCAGCACCGGGAGTATTATAAGGCATTATATAAGCTATAACTTAGGCGAGGAAGCGGATATCAATCGCAGGATACATGGTATAAAATTCGGAAATATTGATGCTGGTATTGCAGAAGATACTTATATGTCCAGGATGCAACCGGTTAATGAGGTTGTAGAAGCTCTATGCGAGAATGCTGATATTGGGTATTCCGTGGATATAGTTCGGGACGGAGATGAGCCAGGCTATATTGTTACAGTGAATGCCGGCGTTGATCGTACAAATGGACAGACTGAGAATTCAAAAATGGTCTTTGCAGATTATACTTTCAGCGCAGATAACATCTTAGTAGAGAACAGTACCGAAGATCGAGAGAATATTATATGGGCTATCAACGGAGGCACAGAGGACACTGCTGTGGTAACTGCTGTGAATAATTCGGATGAAGAAAGTGAGCCTTCGGGATTTCTACGGCGTGAGACTGTAGCAACAGTCAACTGCGAAGATGAGGATGTTGAAATCTATGCGAAGAAAGACAGTGGTGGCAAGACCGATAAAACTGAGATACAGGTACAAGCAAGCTTATACAGTGATTATGGTACCCGTTATGGCGTCGGAGACAAGGTTACCGTGATAAAAAACGGAAAAGCTTATGATATGCGGGTTCTCTCGGCTGAAAAGAATTATTCAGGCATCAGGAAACAGGTTTTGATAATACTTGGGAATATCCCTGCACAGAAGGTGGTCACGCGTCTGAATTACGAAGCTGCCCAGAATAAAAAAGACTCAATCACTCAGCGCCTTGATTATACCCCGGGCGGTTCCGGCGTCGGTGAAGGCCTCGGCGATCATAACGAACGTTTCAACGATTACGAGAACAACACCGTCACAGGCACCAGCTCATATAACCACGTCGAGGGGCGTAACAACACAGTCGAAAATACCTCTCAGTCACACGTGAGCGGGTACGGTCATACAGTCCGTGGAAGCTTCAGCTGTGCGATATCGGGCTGGGGAAATACCGCCAACGGCTTCCGGGAAGGAATGATGACAGGCGACAGAAATTCATTCTCCGGAACAGTTAATTTGATCAGCGGTCAGAATAATCAAGGCTCTGGTACTGCAAACATCGTCGGAGGACAGGCAAACACTATCGGCAATTCTTCTGAATGTGTCGTAGGTGGTTACGGGAACAATGTTGCATCTTCCTCAAAATGTATTGTAGGCGGTCTCGATAACATAGTACACAATGCGAACGATTCAACAGTAAACGGAACTGATAATGTTGTCATGGCAAATCGCTCATCCACCTGCGGGCAGGACAACGTCAACAGCGCATCAGATTCTGTCATGTGTGGCGTACACGGTTCAAACAGCTCATACCCGTTAGCAGTCGGCGGCGGGACTTCATCTTCGGACAGAAGCAATATATTTTATGTTGATTTATCCGGCAGTGTTTACGCAAAAGGCAGTTACAACACTATCGGTGCGGACTATGCGGAGTGCTTCGAGTGGGCGGACGGAAATCCGGAGAATGAAGACAGGCGGGGTATGCTGGTCTCGCTGAAAGGCGACAGGATAGTACCGGCTCACGGCGACAATATCCTTGGGGCAGTCTCCGCGCACCTGTCTGTTGTCGGAAATGCTTACGAAGAGCACTGGCACGGCAAATACAAGACGGACGTATTCGGCGCATTTGTCACCGATAAGGACGGCAAGCCGATACTTTCCGCAGACTACGACCCGAACCGCGAATATATACCGCGCTCAAAGCGCCCCGAATGGGCAGCTGTCGGACTTGTGGGACGGCTGATAGTTGCCGACAACGGAAAATGCGTTCCGGGCGGGTATGTCTCGGCAAGGAGCGGCAAGGCTGTGCCGACCTTCACAGTCACACGGGTGCTGATGCTGAAGCGCGTGGACGAGACCCACATAGAAGTGCTGATACGATAGGAGGAAATAATATGGACGAGAACGATGTACAGGTGAGAGAGCGTCTCACAGCGGTCGAACAGTCATTAAAAAGTTTACATAAACGACAAGATCACAGCGACGAGCTGATCAAAAGCGTTTACGAAATGGCAGTCGAAGTCAAGAACATGAGGGAAACGCTGAATAATGTCGTTGAACAGGTCGAGGAAGTAAAGAACAAGCCGGTGAAAAAATGGGAATCGGTGACCGCCGCAATAATCGGTGCTATTGCCGGCGGCATCGGTACGGCACTGGCGGGGCTGATTATACATTAAGGGGCTTACGGAATGGACAAGAACATCATAAAAGCCATAAAAAACGATCTCAGCGGACTGGCGCCGATCGTGGAGCTGGCGGCCGCTATGAAAATAGGTGTGCGCATTACCGTCGATCGGGAACTGAAGCCGGGAGACACTATAACGATGCGATTCAAGAACGATAAAGAGATCGATAATTCTGCCGATTGCTATTCGGAACTCTGGAAAATAGTCCGCAAGGCGGAAGGAAAGACAAACCGGGACGGTCTGCGCTGCATCAACGGGCATGTGTATTTTTTTGACGACATCACGTCAGAGTCTATCAGCGCAGTACGGCCGCAGAACCTGATATCCCTCACAGCCGAGCAGAACGCATTGATTACTGAACGATGCCGACAGCTGCTCCAAAAATGTGCAGGTGAGCTGCCCGGAACAGAGCGGGCTATGCTGATGACCGACAGCCTGCGTATCGTCTGCGAAAGTAAGCAGATCGACCCGACAAAATCGCCACAGGTTATAACAATGACTTGCCCCGGCGGTACAATACATCTGCACAATCATCCGTCTGGCGCGGCATTCTCGCGGCAGGATATTATCACGTTCGCCTCATGCCCGAAACTGCATATAATGGGCGTTGTTGGTAACAGCGGGTGTACATACATGCTCGAAAAGAGTGAACGTTTCAATTTGAAGCGCCTTAAACGCCTGATCGAGTATGTTCCGCAGGATTATGAGCTTCGGCGACGGCTCCCGTACTGCGGTATCAACTATTACGTGGAGGGTAAACTGTATGATTTCTGAACCTGAACTTCTTGCCCTGCTCCTGCGCAGAGCCGTAAAAAGCAGCGTTATATCTTCCAGCGCTAAGAGCCCGCTGGCATTTTATCTCGAGGCGGAACACACGGCACACCAATGGGGCTCTGTGGGGCATTACATGCGGGACGATACGTATTATCTGACATACTATCAGTATTTTGAGCAGACGGCGGGTGTCGAGACCGTCCGGGACGTCGAAATTGATCTGTTTTACAAGCCGCCCGGTTATCCCGGGCAGGTGATTTTCGGAAGGTCTGAGAATGTGGTTCCGGAACAGATGCCGGAAGAAATCACGATCAACTGCGGCAGCAGCGATGAAATAAGCAAGGCGGCGTTCATCGCGGAGGTGCAGAAAAGACTGAACGCCGCAGCGCACACGCTGATGATAGATACGCCTGAAAACAGTACGGGATATGCAAAGTGCAGGATATGGAGGGTCGAACCGTTATGGATATAGGATATATAATCAAAGAGATCAATGATCTGAAAAATAAAAGCGCCGAAGAGCTCGCACAGCAGTATCTGAGCGAAAAGGCACGGGAAGAAACGGATTTCCCGTTCGTGCTTAACAAGATCGCGGCGCACGAGATCGGTGAAACGGCAGTAATTCAGCAGCTTACCGGTCCGGGGCATTATCTTGTTGTATATACCGCGTCGGAGGTCTCCGGTTATACGCTGGGAAATGAAAGTATTAATTTCGGCTCGTTCGACACACGGGCGCAGTATAAAGAAATAGATCTTTTCTACAAACCCGGGACAGGAACGGTACAGAAAGTGTTCGGGTTGGGGAGGTATGCAGTACCGGCGGAAAACGGTATCACGATATCCGCGCCCGATAACGGTGCGGCGGCGTGCCTGATCTTCCTTGTCGGATTAAATGAGACCCTTGAAGCGACAGGGCTTGAAGCACTGGAACCTGACACCGAGGATAGCGGCGAAGACGAAGTATAAGAGGTAACATTATGGCGGCACTTGTAAATTATAACTATAGCACAAATTACGCTGAATTTTCGATAGAAAACGAGGCGGAGCTTGCGAAATTGCCGACAACGACAGCGAAAGGCAGCGGAGAGCTTGCAAATGTCGGAGCTGTGACTGCCGGATCAATAGCATGCACCACAAGCGGAGATCTGGAAGTATATACCCTCGGCGCGGGGGATACATGGAATAAGAGGTGATAACATGGCGGCACTTGTAAATTATAACTATAGCACAAATTACGCTGAATTTTCGATAGAAAACGAGGCGGAGCTTGCAAAATTGCCGACAACGACAGCAAAAGGCAGCGGAGAGCTTGCAAATATTGACACTGTGAAAGCAGGGTCAATGGCATACACCACAAGCGGAATTTTCCGGGTGTTCCGTCTGGACGGCGCGGGGAACTGGAACGAAATAACCTTTGAAGATGGCGGCGGAGAGAGCTGGATAACAGACAGCTCCGAAATGCACCGTAATATCTTCCGTGGCAAATATCTCGGTACGGCTGTCACAGCAGCGCAGAAAGCGGCGATCGCGGACGGTTCATTTAATGATTTATTTCTCGGCGATTACTGGACGATAAACGGCGTGAACTGGCGTATTGCGGACATGGATTATTACTATGAAAAATTCTATGCCGCAGAAGCAGGGGAATTACAGACGACCGACAAGCATCACCTTGTTATTGTCTCCGATACCGCGCTTTATGAAACGTTTTACAAGGACGGAAACACCGATACCACAGGTTACGCAGGTTCGGCACTTCACTCGGCGGAAGCTGCGGAAGCGATCGTAAATTCGGCATTCCCCGGAATGATGCTTACTTATAATGATCTGTTGATGACAACCAGCCAGCCACGGTTTGTGTCTGCGATCAGAGAATGTACTGTCGAAGCAATGTCTTCAGCTATGGTGTTCGGAAATTATACGGTATATAATACCACATTTACAAGTTCATCAAGTCTTAATGATCTTGCAGCGGTGCCTTCATGCCGACAGTTTGCGTTGTTCGGAATAGCTCCGGTGTATATACAGACCGAAAATCACTACTTCCTGCGCGATTCCTGCGACAGTAATATTAAGGTTGTGGTCGCTTATTCTTCCCCGCGTTACTATCCGCCTAATCAGAAGGCGTATCACCGTCCGTTCTTCCTGCTGGGTTCAGCAGAATGACATAAATATAAAGGAGGAAACTGAATATGGAAATGATCAATATGGGAATTCTTGTGACAGCCATGGGAGTATTGGTTATCCTTACAAACGCATTTACGGAACTTGTTAAGGGCATGTTCCCGAAAATGCCCCCACAGATAACCGCTACAATAATCGCGCTGCTGCTGACTATCTTTGCAGTGACCGCATATCTGACTATTACAGGTACGCCGGTGCAGTGGTACACAATAATCGGCGCAATAGTAGCAGGGCTGTTCGTTAGTTACACCGCCCAGTTCGGACACGACAAACTGGACGAGATCATTAAACTGCTTGGAGGTAAGAAATAATGGAACGTGAGATAATAGAAGAATACAAAAAGGCTGAAATACATTTCAAGGCAATGGCGGCACTCGTTAAGAACGAGGGAATCAGCATTGACGGTGCGGCGAGTACAGCGAAAGAAAAGACCGCTCCGCAGACAGTGCCGAAACAGGAGGTACAGCCGGAAACTACAGCGCCGGGCATAATGTATATCGGCAAAAACGAATACACGATCTCTCCCGGCGAACACGTGAAGTTCAGTGTTTACTTTAACGGCGTATCTACTACCAGCGATTACAGGATACTGCCGGGCGGAACTCCGACATACATTAAATCCGTTATCACCGGGAACAAAACAAACAGCGGTTTCAGGGTCGATTTTGATATTCTGGGGGTCAGAGCGGGGCAGGGCTCCGTGAAGATGTACATAAAATCGGATCCCGAAAACACGCTGAATATTATCTTCAATGTGAAATGAGGTGTGCAGATGAGCATTTATACTAATGCCGGGCTTGTGAAGCACGCTGAGACGGCTCTCAAGCTCAAGACAAAGTACATGTGGGGCGGAATACTCCGCCTCATAGAAAAGCAGTACAATTTGCTGTATACACTATATAGCAAGACAAGCGGCACAGGGTACAGTCCCGCCCGGTGGAAGGAGCTGAGATCGCTTTTCGGGAAGAACTATTATGGTGTTGACTGTGTTGGGCTGATAAAGTCCTATTACTGGTCAGGCAACCCCGAGGGTGGGGCAGGCTCTCCCGGTTACTGCTCAAAGGAATATCCGGACAAAAGTGCAGCCGATATGTACAATATCGCAAAGGTTAAGGGCAAGATCAAGGACCTCCCGGAAATTCCCGGGCTGATCCTCTATGATAGCCGAAGTCACCATGTCGGTATCTATGTCGGAAACGGATACACAATAGAATCCACCCTCGGAGCACGCGGGGACGGAGTTGTCAAGCGCAAGCTCGACAGCCTCTGGACGGACTGGTTTGAATGCCCGTACATAGAATACCCTTCTCAGGAGAAGCTTCAGACAGTTACCCTCGCATTCAAGGCGGCTATCCGCAGCGAACCGAAGCGTTCTTCCGCGAAGCTCGGAGAACTTGCCCCAGGTACAAAGTGCGTCGTAGTCTCCGGATCAGATACCAAGGACAGTAAAACCGGGTATGTCTATGTCCGACTGGCAGGGGAGAAGGGGCAGTGGATCGTAAAATCTTCGATAAAATGAAATCAGCGGGGCAGAAATGCCCCGTTTTTTATTTTATAATAAAATTATCTGACCCCCATGTTGACCCCCATAGGGGGTCAAAAATGACCTGTTTCGACCTGTTTTGTAAACTTAGATTTACAAAAGAAAATCCTCTCAAACCGTTATTTGAACGGATTTGAGAGGATAATTCTATGGTCTGAGTGACGGGACTTGAACCCACGGCCTCTACCACCCCAACGAGAGGGAAAATGCTTTAAATACCGCATTTCAGGCGTTTTTGACCCCCAAGCTGACCCCCATATTCTTTTCCTTCAGGTAATCATTCATCTTAGAAATACTCTTTTTCTTGAACTGTTCGTCAAGGTGAGTATAGATGCCCATTGTGGTCTCAATATCTTCGTGTCCTGCCTGTTCTTTGGCGGTAAGGATATCAATTCCGGACATATACATCAATGTAATAAATGTATGACGGAGCCAGTGCGCTGTAAATCGTGGTATCAGCATAGGCTTCTTTTCTTTTTTCTTCGGAGTATATTTTGACGGACGCTCCCCTCCGGTGGTGACACAATTCTCCCAGTCGCCATACTGGAGGTTCAGATCGTCGATGTAGCTGTCCCAAAGGCGCTTCCAGGCAGAGTCGGTCATGATACCTCCGTTTTTCTTCTGTATGACGTATCCAAAGTGGATCCCCGGAACATTTTCAAGGTATTCGACAAGAACATCCGGTATATATACGGTCCTTGTGGCCGCATCTGACTTTCCGCCAGGCTTCACGATAGCTGCATTTCCGTCAAATTCAACAGACTTGTCAATGTTTATGGTTTTCTCTCTGAGGTCTATGTCAGCCCATGTGAGAGCGAGAAGCTCCCCACGCCGAAGTCCCGCATACATCATTATCATTGCGGCGGTCTGGGCACGGTGGGGGAACTCACGGATCCAGCTCTGTTCTGTTTCGTTCAGAGCCCGGCGGGTCTCCGGCTTGCGGGTATCCTTCGGAATCTTGACAGCTTTTGCCGGATTATAGTCTATGACACGATTATCGACTGCAAGCTGCATGATCTGAGCGCAACAGTTCTTTATTTCAGTGAGAGTGTATTTCGAATATGGCTTACCGGTCCTTTCGTTCGGCTCCGATGCAAGGTCAAGTATCAGATCCTGGATGTCAGCGGCACGGATCTTTGATATCTCCATTTTGTCGAGAGGGGAGAGGTTTGTGCATCTTGTTTCGGCGGTTTTTGCGCGATTCTGACTGAGTTCGGATTGTTTGAGTTTCAGCCAGCGCTTTGACCAGTATTCAAAACTGTCCCGTTCAGCGGTCATATCAAGACCCTTGCCGAGCTTTGTCTTTACTTCCTGTATTTTTTGTTCCAGTTCTCGGTTATTTTTCGCATAGACATACTTATACTGCGGTTTTCCGTTGACCTGACCGATATATACTTTGGATTTGATGCGCCCGTCGGGGCGCTTTTTGTTTTTCTGCATAAAAATACCTCCTTATCTGCGATTTTTGCAGAAATTTTGCAAAAATCGGTCTGAAAGTTGACATTTTCCCGGAGATATGCTATAATATAACCGTTTCAAGGGTGTGCTTATAGCATATCTCAAACACTTATCCTCTCACTGGTGGCCGCCGGTGAGGGGATTTTTGTTATATATTAGAGTTTTTACCATAGAATATCTTTCCATTTTCCAAATTATCCTTGTAGAAACAGCCTTTGGCGTGAAATAGGTCGGGAGCTGTACACTTTCCGGCATCAGAACACTCAACATATCTATGACAACATCCGAATCTTTCAGTCGGTGGATAATCATCGACGAACTGAGGAATCATTTTATGTATGAAATTAACGACATCAGATTGTTTAGAAAATACTGACTTGATATAATTCTGAGGACTTTTTAGTTCCTTAATATCATTTCCGTGAAACTTAATGATCATAGGCTCATATTTTTTGTGAACCACGATCGAGTAATCAATAATATTGAAACGAAGAGCCAGCGAACTGTTAAATAAGACCGAAAAGCCGTAAATTTGTTTATCATTGTAATTACTTACAAAGTTGAACAATTCTCTGGGATAACGATCAATGCTACAAGCAGCTCTCGCATGATCTTTTATTATTTTAAGTTCGCTCTCGCTGATTGTTCCGGTACTTTGAAGGACATCACTTTCTCTGAGTATATCAATAGGATATCCTTTAGCCCTTAATTCCAATGCGTAATTTATTTTTGTGCCATAATCGCCAAATTTCCATCTATCGCTGCCGAGTTCGCCTGCTATAACATAGTCAACTTGTTTATTAACAGAATTTATAACATTTGCACCAGCAGAGATGAGAAACGCCGCTATATCAGCCTTCCTGCCATGTTTAAAGTTTCCGGAAAGGCAAACAGTTTTGAGCGGAAAACAAATATCATCTGTTAACATGATGTTTGAGTCGAGCGGTTTACTTTGAATGCCTTTCTGAGATACCGGAAACAGCGTTTCTACGGATCCGAATTGTTCCCTGGCATTGTCAATCAGTTTCAAATAGCATTGATATGTAATACGACAGTCCTGTTCTGCCCGATGAGCGCCGGAATAATTGACAGATAACATTGCGGAGATGTCTTGTAATCTATGATGAGGAGCATTAGGGAATATCTTTCGTGCCAGTCTCATTGTGTCGATAAAGTCATTGCTTAAAGGTTTTGATAGTAACTCAATTGAATTATCGTATAGGAAGTTTATATCAAAATTAACATTGTGACCTACAACGATGTCATCGCCGAGAAAACTTATAAAATCGGGAAGAACGGATTCTATTCTTGGGGCGCTTTCAAGCATTTTATTAGTAATACCTGTTAATTCCGATATAAAAGAAGGTATTTCATATCCGGGGTTTATCAATGCAGAAAAGACATCGCTTACTATTCTGTCCCGTACTCTTAATGCCGATATCTCTATTATAGAATCGGCGCGTGGAGATATGCCGGTAGTTTCAATATCAATAACTGTGTAATTAGGAATATCTTTCAGTACGCTATTCCCTTTAAATTCTCTTGTATTCATATATTATGCCCCCTTAATATCCTTGATATCGGTATCACATTTTTTATATTCATCATCACTGGCGATGTACTTCACATATTTTAATATAGCTGCTTTCCCTTCCTCGTTAACATTTCGGAAACATTCGAGGATTGTTTGCTCTTGTCGGTATTGCTCGCTATCTCGGTTTGCTTGTTCCTGAGCTGCAAGCAATTCTTTAGAGTCGAAAAGAGGAGCATCATCATCTTCATCTATTATAATATTGACATTAAGGTCAAGTATCTTTGAGAGTGCGCTTATTTTATCGCGGCGCATATTACTAATATATCCAGTTTCCCATTTCTTTACTGTACTTTTGCTAACACCAACTGCATTCCCGACCTCTTCGAGAGTTAAATGTAATTCTTTTCTGCGGTCGCTCAATATTTTACCAATGTTTGACATTGTAAGCACCCCCTTTTATCTTATTGTCCTTATTATAACACAAAAGTTTCAAAAAAGCAACTATTTTTTCAAAATTTAGAAAAAGTTTCCAAAAAGGGTTGACTTTGCGAAAAAACTGTGATATAATGAAAGTGTCCTAAAGGAAACCCGACGGAAGGGAGGTAATATAGATGAACGAAACCGCTCTAAAGATAGAGATGTTAAAGCATAATTACACGGTGCCGTCTCTTGCAAATAAGATAGGTATCGGTAAAAAGGCTTTCTATGCTAAGATGAGGGGCGATAGTCAGTTTAAGCAGGTCGAAATAAAAGGCATAAAAACTGCATTGTCTCTTACCGATGAGCAAACGACAGAAATTTTTTTTACCGATTAAGTTTCCTATAAGCAACTTGCGCAACTACATAAGATCAACCAACGAGGAGAACGAAGGGGGGGGGAATGTACAGACAGTATGAAAACCCGTTCAGCTTAGAAGATGAGCTGAAAGAAGCAAAGAAAAGACTTGCAAAGGATCCGGAAAATATTGACCTCGCTCTTGAAGTCGAAGAACTGAAGGATCGTGTCAGATTTGCGTGGGACGACAACGAGGCAGAGGCGGAAGGATATTTGAGAAACATTTAGACTTTTACTTATAGGAAAATGAAAGGAAGTGAAGTGAAATGAGCAAACAAAATCTTATGGAATACGGTTCGTTCTACGAAAAGTTTGAAACTCCTATGAGAGTGTATGCAGGTTTATGCTCCCGTCACTACGGGCATAAGAGAAGATGCGACCGATTTAAGGGCTTTGCGAAGCGCGGACATTGCAAGAAAAGGAAGTGAACACAATGAAAAATCTACCCCGTGAAGAAGTCAAGCGGTACTGCATAGTGAACAACCTGTTCACCTGCGGTTGCAACAACCAGTATGAGAAGATGCTTAATCTCGTTGATATGCAGTACCCGCTGCATGATATTGCAACGATAATCTGGGCTTGCTCCGAGACGGACAAGCACGCCGAGGATATCGAGAACGATCTTCGGGAGATAGCCGAACGATATGACCGTATCGGTGAAGAAAGGAAGTGAGCTTATGCCGAAAGAGTACAACAAGCGGACGATGATATATGACTGGGCTAAGGTCCCTATTATAATGGATATCGCCTATGCCGCTAATTTGCTTGGTCTTACATACGAGTACACAAGACGCCTCTGTGTCAAGGGGACTATACCGGCGCGCAAGATCAGTGACAATTCGTGGAGGATAAACAAATCCGAACTTATGAAGTTCGTGGGATTGGAGGTAGCATGACAAGAAAACAGTACATAGCCGCAGCGGTCTGCGCGGTGTTCCTCGCCGCTCTGTTCTGGGGCGTTCCGGCGCTGGTGA
>Ga0310691_10001521_pt1 | contig 35170 bp, 50 predicted proteins | sample 176DNAGHGlowgp2_FD_203887 | JGI IMG/M metagenome (GOLD analysis project Ga0310691, IMG submission 203887) | Sheep rumen microbial communities from Palmerston North, Manawatu-Wanganui, New Zealand - 1766 DNA GHGlow gp2 (v2) (version 2) | ecosystem: Host-associated > Mammals > Digestive system >... | reverse complement strand
TCCGGCGTCGAGCTGGAACCAGCAGTCGGTGGGGACCGCGACCGCGGCCGTTGCCGTGACGGGCGTTAAATCGACGGATTTTGCTGTCTGCGGTCAAAACGACCGCGACATTTCGACGTCCAGAGTCTCTGATGGTTATATTCAATTCATCACGCGATCGTACAATAATTGGACGGCGAATAGCTATGTGATGGTTTTGCTTGTGCCGCTCGCATGATGTTCACACTGGAGAATTTTTATCAGTCGCGGGAATGGACGCAGCTGAAAACAGGGCTGATGTTCGAGCGAATGGACGCGGATGGGATTCTTCGGTGCGCGCGGTGCGGCGAGCCGATTGTGGCGAGATACGACTGCATCGGGCACCACGTAATCGAGCTGACGGACGCGAACGTGACGGACGCCGCGGTGAGCCTGAATCCTGACAACATCGAGCTCGTGCATTTCCGGTGTCACAACGCGATCCACGAGCGCTTCGGTACGTATCAGCGCAGGGTGTTCCTCGTGTACGGCGCGCCGTGCGCGGGAAAGTCGACGTGGGTGCGGGAGAACGCATCCGCGGACGATTTGATTTTGGACATTGACGCGCTGTGGGAGGCCGTGTGTGTTTCCGACCGGTATCATAAACCGCCGAGGCTCGCGCAGAATGTGTTCGGCTTGCGGGACTGTATGATCGATCAGATCCGGGTTCGCGCGGGGAAATGGAGGCGGGCGTTTGTTGTTGGCGGCTATCCGCTGCGCGCGGAGCGGGACAGGATGTGCGGGCTGATCGGCGCGGAGCCGGTATTCATCGACACGGACAAGGCCGACTGCCTGGCGAGAGCCGAAAACGATAAATGGCGCGGATATGTGTCGGACTGGTTTGACGCCTATTCCGAATGAGGGACCGGACACCCCCCCTTTTCAGCTTTTTGGAGGGCGTCAGGGAACTGTAAAGGGGCCATATTTTGCGCGCGGAGCAAAATTTTCGTTTTTTTTGAAATTTTTGGCCGAAGATTTTGAAAGGTGGTTTTCGATGGATGCAGAAAAGAGACGGTCCGAGCTGGACGAGATTTTCGCGGACATCGACGAGGGGACGCGCACGATTATCGCTCCGATGATCGACGAGGTCGTCGCGATGGAGCTGCGGATGAAGCAGCTGAGAGGGCTGCCGTTCATCCGGGTGCATCCGCATCGGCCGGAGCTTCAGAAATACACGCCCGCGGCGAAGCTGTACAAGGAAACGGCGTCGTCGTACATGAACGCGATCCGGATTCTGTGCGGGATCGTCGCGAAACAGGAGCCGTCGGCACAGGACGAGTTGCTCAAGCGGCTCGAAGAATTTGATCTTGGGCGATGACATATCTGGAAGAATACGCCGACCTGATCGAGCGGCGGGAGGTTGTGACCGGGTATTGGATCAGGGCGGCGGTGAAAAAGCTGATCGAAGAGCTGGAAGAGCCGACGTATATCTACGACACGGCGGAGGCAGAAAAACGGATCAGGTTCATGGAGACGATGTGCCTGCAATCCAAAGCGCCGTATTATATGCAGCCGATCACGCTCATGCCGTGGCAGAAGGCGTGGTGGGAAGCGGTTTACAGCTACAAAATGGCGGACACGAAGCTCCGCCGGTTCACGGAAGGACTGCTCGAAATCGCCCGTAAAAACGGAAAGAGCACCATGTTCGCGGCGGACGGAAACTGCGATTTGTTCGTCGGAGAGGGCGGGACGGATATATGCTGCGCGTCGAACGACGACCGGCAGGCCCGGTTGATCTGGTCGGAAATCGGAGGGATGCGCTCGCGCCTCGACCCGAAAAAAGCCGTCACCGGCCAGAACCTCACGGAGATACGGAACGTCCTGCGGAATATTACGATTTTCCGGCTGTCCTCCCGGACACAGAACAAGGACGGGTTCAACATTTCAAAAACCTATCTTGACGAATCGCACGATATTGACGAGGAAAACGGGCAGTCGGAAATCGCGGAAGCGTGCTGGCGAGGAATGTCCTCGAAAGAGGAGCCGCTCTTTTTGAACTGCACGACGCAGGGATTCAACCGGGACTGCTACCTCGATCACAAAATCAGCTATGCAAAAAAAACGATCTCCGGCGAGATAGACGATCCGCATTTTCTCGCGTTCCTCTTTGAGCAGGACAGCGAGCAGGAAATCTGGACGAGCGAGGCGAGCTGGGAGAAGTCGAATCCGTCTATCCGGTACGGCGTGAAAAAAATCGACAAGCTCCGGCGGGACGTCGAGGCAGCCAGGCACGACAAGGCGACGCGGATCCACCTGCTGACGAAGGATTTCAACATACCGCAGACGAACGCGGAGTCATGGCTGATGCTCGAGGATTACGACTACGAGGCGGAGGCGTTCGCGCCGGACGATCTGAGAGGGGCTTTTTATCTCGGAGCGGTCGACCTCGCGGCGACGACGGACCTCGCGTGCGCAAAGGCGCTGATCATGCGGCCGGGAAGCAAAACGATCTACATTTTGACGCAGTATTTCATCCCGGAATCGAAGCTCGAAGCCGCGGACGACAGGGAAGCGGGCGCGGAGTACCGAACATGGGCGCGCGCCGGGCACGTGACGATCTGCGAGGGAAACGAAATCGACATCGCGGGCGTCGCGGACTGGTTTTACCGGCTGTTCAAGGATTATAATCTGCGGCCGTTCAAAATCGGCTACGACCAGCGGTATGCGAAGAGTTTCCTCGAACGCTGCGACGAATACGGATTCGAGACGGAGATGCTCCAGCAGGGGCGGCACTTATCCAACGCGATGAAACTCACCGAGGCGGATTTGAAATCGAGGCTGATCGTCTACAACAGGAACCCGGTTGATCGGTGGTGTCTGGCAAATTGCTGCTGCGAGGTGGACAACGTCGGGGCGATCCAGCCGGTGAAGCCCGCCGGACTGAATGCAAAACGCATTGACGGCGCCGTCACATTGATTATGGCGGTTGAAATGCTCCGGCGGTATCGGAGCGAATACTCAAAAATCGTAGGGAGGTGATCGGTTTGGGATGGTTTGACGGGCTGTTCCGAAAAGGTCCGAAGAATCAGAAACTTGCGCCGACGCTGAACGGCTACGCGCCGATTTTCACGCAGTTCGGCACGAATATTTACGCGTCGGACGTGGTGGTGCAGGCGCTGAAATGTATCGTCGACGAGATGAAAAAGCTGAATCCGACGCACGTGAGGTACAACGGGGCGGACCCGGTGCCGGTGCGCTCGAAGGTGCAGGACGTGCTCGAAAATCCGAATCCGCTCATGACGACGTCGGAATTTCTCGAAAAGATCGTGTGGCTGCTGCTGATGAACTACAACGTCTTCATTATTCCGGTTTACAGGACGTGGGTGGACGAGCAGACCGGGCAGGAGAGACGGTATTACGACGCGCTGTATCCGATCAATCCGACGCAGGTGGATTTCATCGTCGACGAGACGGACCGGATGTTCTGCCGGTTTATGTTTTGGAATGGGTGGGAGACGGTGATCCCGTATGACGACGTGATCCACGTACGGTACAATTTCGCCGTGAATCAGTACATGGGCGGCGACGAGTTTGGACAGCCGGATCACAAGGCGCTGCTCTCGACGCTGGATCTGAATTATAAACTCTTGCAGGGGATCGCGCGGGCGATGAACGCATCCTACGCCGTCAACGGCGTCGTGAAGTATAACACGATGATCGACGACGGGAAAACGGAGGCCGCGCTGCGGGAGATGGAGCGGAAGCTCGCGAATTCAGAAAACGGATTCCTGCCGCTGGACATCAAAGCGGATTTCACGCCGATCCAGCGATCGACGGCGCTCGTCGACAATGATACGCTGAAATTCATCGACGAGAAGATCCTGCGCAACTGGGGCGTGCCGCTGAACATCCTGACAGGCGATTACACGAAGGACCAGTACGAGGCGTTCTACCAGAAGACGCTCGAGCCGCTCGTGATCGCGATCTCCCAGGCATTCACGAAAAAAATGTTCACCGACCGGGAAAAGGCGTTCGGCAACAAGATCGCGCTGTACCCGAAGGAACTGATCTTCATGACCGTCGCGCAGACGCTCGAGATGATCAACACGCTCGCACCGACCGGCGGCCTGTTCGAGAACGAGAAGCGCGTCGCGCTCGGCCTGAAGCCGCTGCCGGAGCTGGAAGGCAAACGGTTCATGTCGCTCAACTGGATCGACGCGAACAGCGCGAACCAGTACCAGGTCGGCAAGGTAAACGTCGACGTCGTGGACGAATCGAAAACCGATACGGTTATGGAGGAGTAAAAAATGCCGAAAAAAGATTTTGAAAGACGGGCTTACAAATTCGATGTCCGAGCGGAACGCCGGGAGGATGGAACAAGCAGACTCAGTGGGCAGCCGATTGTATACAGCTCGCCGACGGATATAGGCGGATGGTTTCGTGAGGTGATTGAGCCGGGCGCGCTGGACGGTGCAAACCTGAAGGACGTGCCACTGCTCGTGAATCACAATGAGCGAATGATCCCGGTTGCGCGCAGCCGGAACAACACAAGCCGAAGCACAATGAGGTTGACCATCGTGCCAACCGGGCTTGAATTTGAAGCGGATATCGATACCGAGCGGAACATGACCGCACGGGAACTTGACTCCGCCGTAGAACGCGGGGATCTCGACGGAATGAGCTTTGCTTTTTCCGTTGAAGACGAGGAGTGGGACGATCTGCAAAGCGATTATCCCACGAGACACATCAAAAGGTTCGATGCTATCGCGGAAGTGTCGGCTTGCACATGGCCGGCATATACCGCCACAAGCATATCCGCACGCGGCAAGGAGGCGCTGGAGAGCGCACGGTCCGCGCTGGAGAGCGCGCGGCAGCAGCAGGCGGGACCGCCGGAGGGCGGGGAGGAGATCAATCTGCTCAAGGCAAAATTGAAACTCATAGGAGGTACAACAAAATGAGAAAGGACATCCTCAAGAAAAAGCACGAAAGGCTGCTCGCGAAGCGCGACGCGCTCAAAAAGCGCGGGCTCGAATCGACCGACGCGGCCGAGGTGAGATCCATCACCGAGCAGGTGACGGAGCTGAATGCCGAAATCGAAGAGACCGCCGCGGAGCTCGCGGAGATCGAGGCGGAGGAGGCGAGAGCGGCCGTTCCTCCGGTCGGCGCGCAGACCCGCAACGCCGGGATCGTGGGCGCGTTCGGTATGACCGGCGTCCAGACCCAGACCCGCGACGAGCCCGCGCACAACACGATGGAGTATCGCAGGGCGTTCATGGCCTACGTGCAGGCGGGCACTCCCATTCCTGCCGAGCTGCGCGCGGGCGACGCGATCAGCACCACCGACACCGGCGCGGCGATCCCGCTCACGATCATGAACGAGGTGATCAACACCGTCCGCAAGCGCTACGGCAACCTGTACAACAAGGTCCGCAAAACCAGCGTCCGCGGCGGCGTCGAATACCCGATCGGCGCGCTTTCCGCGTCGTTCAAGTGGATCAACGAATCCACCGTCTCGCCTCGTCAGAAGGTCGGAGCGCTCGCGAAGGTGAGCTTCGCGTATCATACGGCCGAGATCCGCATCGCGCAGACCTTCGTCGCGCAGCTGCTGACCCTCGATTCCTTTGAAGCCCGCCTCGCCGAGGTGATCGCGATCGCGTATATGCAGGCGATGGACTACGGCATCGTCAACGGCAACGGCAACGGCCAGATGCTCGGCATCCTGAACGACGCGCGGGTGACCAACACCATCACCATGACGGCCGCCGAGATGGGCGACTGGATCAAGTGGCGCAAAAACTTCTTCGCGAAGCTCACGCTCGGCTACCGCGCGGGCGAGTTCATCTTCCCGCTGTCCACCGTCGACGCCTATCTCGAAACGATGGCCGACGCGAACGGCAATCCGATCTTCCGCCAGGCGACCGGTCTCGAGGTCAACGATGGCGACGCCATGAACCCGAACGGCAGATTCTTCGGCCGCGGCATTTCCCTCGTCGAAGAGGACATTCTGCCCGACTTCGACACCGCGTCCGCCGGCGACGTGATCGGCATCTTCTGGCAGCCGCTGGAATACGCCATCAACGAGAACTTCGGCTTCACCATGCGCCGGTACTTCGACGAAGAAACGAACGAGTGGGTCGACAAGGCCCTCGTGGTCGTCGACGGCAAGGTGCTCAACCCGACCGGCTTCTACAAGATCGTGAAGGGTTAAGGAGGGGATAAGATGAGGAGCACAGTCACCGCGCTCAAGGCGCTGTATGTCGCACTGGGCGGCGACGCGGACGACGTCGCGGCTCTGACGCTGATCCCGGATATTCTCGGCATGATCGCCGCTCTGATCACGGCATCGGGCGGAATGCTCCCGGCCGTCGACGCGGACGACAACGGGAAGGTGCTCAAGGTCGCGGACGGCGCATGGAGCGTCGGCACCGACAACACGGGCGCCTGATCGGGAGGGGGCACCGCATGACGCCGACGCTTGAAAACATAAAGACCGCGCTCGGGATCACGGGAACCTATCAGGACGACACGCTTGCAGCATATATCGACGAGGTCAAGGCTTTCCTGATCGACGCGGGGGTCGCGGAGGCGCGGATCACGTGCGGCGTCGTCGCGCGCGGCGTCTCCGACCTGTGGAATTACGGCGCGGCGGGCGGAAAACTCTCGGAATACTTTTTCCAAAGAGCCGCCCAGCTCGCGCTCGGAAAATAATCAAAAACGGAGGATAATACCATGATCAACAATGATCGCATCGTACCGATCACGCGGATCGATCTGCTCTCTCTGATCGGCACCGTGCTCGGCCTGAACGGCACGAGCTACACCGTGCTCGAGTCGCTGGACGTCGAAGGCGACTTCGACCTGACCGGCTCCGGCGCGGCGGGGAATAAGCTCTGCGCGCAGCCCGTGAAGACGCTGAACTTCCATACGGGCGTGACGTCCGGGACGGTTTATTTCGTCGCGGCGCACGATTTCGAGGGGATCACCTATCACGAAGGCCCGGCCACCTTCAACACGTCGAACATCGACAACGAGGACGTCGTCGGCGACGCAGCGACGCTCTACAAGGCCGCGCTGAGCTCCGGCACCATCACCCTGACCGCCGTGACGCCCGTCCCGGCGGCGTAAAATGGCGGAGTTCAAGCCCGCGCCCTTCACCGCGGCGCTTATGCTGCTGATCCCGACTTATACGACGGCGATGGGCGTGCCGACAAAGGCATTCCCGTCGCCGGAAAACGGAATCCGCATCAACGGCTCATTTCGCACATACGGCGGAACGGAGAGGGACGTCAACGGTCTCTACTCGATCGAGGATACGGCCCAGGTGGAGACCTGGTACGATCCGCGGATCAAATCCGACTGTCGGATCTGGGTCGCTGACACCGGAAAAGTCTACGAGATTTTGAACGATCCCGAGGACATAGGGCTGCGGCATCAGTTCATGCGGTTCAAGGTGCGCCGGGTAAAGGGAGGCGCGTGATGGCATCCGTAAAGCTGGAATTCAAGGGATTTCAGGAGACGTTGAAAAAGCTGACAGACCTGAACGCTGACGTCAAGGGAATTGCGACCGAGGCGATGCAGAAGTCGTTCGACATCGTGACGGCAAAGGCGCGGAACGCGGTTGCAAAGCCAAATCTGCCGAAGGGCGGACGCTTCTCGACGGGACGGACAGAGGAAAGTCTTGTGACACATCTGGACATCACGTGGAAAAACACGGAGGCGACCGCACCGGTCGGATTCGACGTGTCAAAAGGCGGTTTGCCGTCGATATTTATGATTCGCGGATCGCCGCGATACATGAAGGTTCAGGCGATGTACGACGCGTTTTTCTCGGATCAGACCATCGGCGAAGTCCTCAACGCGCAGAGGGAAGTGTTCAATAAGGCGCTGGAGGAGGTTATCGGAGAATGAGCAAAACGGAATTGCTTATTTCGACGCTCTCCGCGCTCGGCTATCCCGTACGCCTGCAGGGATCACTCGCAGAGGACGAGGCGTATCCGGCCGCGTTCTTCACGTTCTGGAACAACTCGTCGGACGACGGCGCACACTACGACAACGGCGCGATCTCGTGGGTGTGGAACTTCGACGTCAATTTCTATGCGACGGATCCGGCGCTTGTTTACAGCGTGCTGGATGCCGCGAAAGCCGCGCTTGAGGCGGCCGGGTTCATCGTGCCGGGGAGAGGCTATTCCGCGCCGAGCGACGAGCCTACGCACACAGGGCGGGGCATTAACGCTCTGATCATCGAAAACAAGGAGGAATAACATCATGAGTTTAAGTCCCAGCCTTCAGAAAATCGTGGAATTCCGCGGCATTGAAAAGCTCGTCGCGGCCCGTGTTCTGACGGACGACAACGGCGACGACGGCTACACGACGGGCGACGTGTTCGCGATCGCGGGCGTAGCAACGGTCGAGAAGGAGACCGAATCGAGTTCCGCCGCGCACTACTACGACAACATCCCCGCGGTGGTCATCCAGGCCGTGGGAGCGGACACGATCAACCTGAATGTTTCCGCGCTGCCGCTGGATGTGGCCGCGGAGCTGACGGGGCAGTATTACGACGAGACGACGGGCATGCTGGTCGACGGGCCGCGCGAGGAGCGCTATCACGCCATCGGCTACATCGCGAAAAACACCGCGGGCGAGGAGATCTACGTGTGGCGTCTGAAGGGAATGTTCGCAATCCCGAGCAACACGCACAACACGGAAAACAACTCCACGGACGCGAACGGCCAGGAGCTGACGTACACCGGCGTGCGGACGATTCACAAGTTCACGAAAACCGGGCACGGCGCGAACGGCATCACGGTGAACACGGCGAAGGACCTCGCGGATGTGTCGACCTTCTTCGACGAGGTGACGACGCCCGACACGCTCGAGCCGAAGAAGACCACGCCGTAAGGGAAAACAGATTCGAGATCATGGGGACAGCACCGCGCGCGGCGTTTTCGGCAATAGCTCCTTTTCGCCGGATTACCCATGATCAAAAATACAAAAGGAGCAAAAATGAAACTGCCTATCTATGAGAAAAAGCGCATCGTTAAAACGTACGAGGCGGACACATACGATCTCATGTTCGGCGTTCTGGAAGACGTCGCGGACGCGATCAAACTCGACGAGCTGAAAAGCGGGTCGGACGCGGAGATCATCAAAATGGCGGGGAAACTCGTAATTCAGAGCATGGACACCGTCAAGGGACTGCTGAAAGACATGTTCGAGGGGATCACGGACGAGGAGATCAAAAACGCGCGGGTTTCGGACATCGCGGCGTGCCTGGTTGACGTCGTCCGATTCACGATCAACCAGCTGAGTAAGGGGTTCGGCTCAAAAAACTGACCGAGAGCGGGCCGCCGCTCACATGGTACGAGATGTTTTTTCAGCTTGAAATTAACATCTGCGATCGATTTCCGAGCGTGTCGCCGTTTGCGATCAGACGGCAGAAAGCGCGCGAGGTGTTCCTGCTGATCCGGCGGCTGCACGGATACCAGGAAAACGATAAAAAAAGCGCGGGGAATCAGGCGGGAAAACCGAACGTGATCCGGCGACCGGCCGGGGACGACTGGTTTTAAGCGCGCGTGGGGAGTTTCCGGACGGCGGACGCGGAGAGGGTTCGATTCCCTCGGCTCCCATCCATCAATAACACGGGAGGTGAGGATATGCCGAAGGGCGACGAAATCACGACAAAATTCCGGGTTGACATATCCGATCTCAAGGCCGGGATCGCCGACGCCAATCAGCAGATCAAACTGGCAAACGCGGAATTCAAGGCCGCGACCGCCGGTATGGACGACTGGGCGAAATCGGCGGACGGCATCAAGGCGAAGCTGAACCAGCTGGAGTCTGTGCTGTCGGCCCAGAAAACGAAGCTCGAAGCGTACACGAAGGAGCTGGAGCGGCAGCAGAGCGCCTATGACGAGAACGGCCGGCGGGCGGCCGAGCTGCGGGCAAAGCTCGAAGACCTTGCGGACAAGGGCGTATCGAAGACCAGCAAAGAATATAAAGAATACGAAAACGCGCTTGCGGCCTGTGAAAAGGAGCAGGAGTCCAACAAAAAAGCCGTCGACGATCTCAAGATCACGATCCTGAATCAGCAGGCGGCCGTCAATAAGACGGGCGCGGAGATCGGCAAATACAACACGTCGCTGGATGCGCTCGAAAAGGAAGAGGGCGAGGCGGAGAAAAGCACAAAGGACCTCGACAAATCCGTCGACGAGATCGGAGAATCCGCGGAGAAAACCGGCGGAAAATTCGACGGCCTCGGTAAAAAGATCGCGGCGGGCGTGGCGGCGGGTCTGGCGGCTCTCGGAACGGCTGCGGTCGCGGCCGGTAAGGGAATCTGGGAGATGTCGAACCGTGCGGCAGAGGCCGGTGACGCGATCGACAAACAATCCCAAAAAGTCGGCTTATCATACGAGAGCTATCAAAAATGGGACTACGCGATGCAGCTCGCCGGCACGTCGATGTCGAGCTGCACGACGGGCCTAAAAACGCTGACAAACACATTTGATGACGCCCAAAACGGAAGCGAAGGCGCGATCAAGAAATTTGAGCGGCTCGGGCTCTCGCTGGACGATCTCGAAGGCAAAAGCCGCGAAGAGGTTTTCGGCGCAGTCGTCGAAGCGCTGCAGGGGGTCGCCGACGAAACGGAAAAGGCCGCGCTCGCGAACGATATGTTCGGAAAAAGCGGGCAGGATCTTCTGCCGCTTTTGAATCAGAGCGCGGAGGCGACGCAGGAGCTTCTCCAGCAGGCGGAAGATTACGGCATGGTTATGTCGGACGAGGCTGTGAAAGCGTCGGCCGAATTCGAGGACAGTCTCACCCGGATGCGCGGGACGATTTCCGGGATCAAAAACAATCTGATGGGGGATATGCTCCCGTCGATCACGACGCTGCTCGATGGATTCACAGACCTTGCGGCGGGTGTGGACGGAGGCGGCGAGAAAATTCAGGAGGGCGTCTCCGGCATCATCGCGTCGATTGAACAGATGATCCCGCAGGCGGTGGAATTCATCACCCGCATCGCGCAGGCAGTGCTCGAAGCGGCGCCGGAGATCATCGTGAGCTTGGCTTCGGGAATTTCCTCGTCCATTCCCATCATCATCCAGGAATTGAGCGCGGTGCTGCCCGGGATCGTGACGACCATCGTGAAACTGCTCGTCGAGAGCATTCCGGTTCTGCTCGACGGCGCGATCCAGCTTTTCATGGCGCTGGTGGAGGCGCTTCCGGTTATCATCCAGGAGCTGAGCGCCGTTTTGCCGGAGGTAGTTACAACGATCGTCGAGCTGCTTGTGGACAGCATCCCGGTTCTGCTCGACGGCGCGATTCAACTTTTCATGGCATTGATCGAAGCGCTCCCGATCATCATCACGGCGCTGACGTCGGCGCTGCCTGAGATCGTTTCAAAAATCGTTGAGGTGTTGATCGAAAACGTTCCCGTTCTTCTCGCCGGCGCGGTGCAGCTGTTCATGGCGCTGGTCGAGGCGATTCCGATTATTGTGCAATCGCTGATCGAAGCGCTGCCGCAGATTGTGGAGGCGTTTCAGACCGGACTGTTTGAGCCGGTCGGGGAAGTGTTCGCTGACCTGTGGGACGAGATCGTCGCCATCTGGGAGGTCGCCGCGGGCTGGTTTGACGAGAATGTGATCCAGCCGGTCACGAGATTTTTCGCGGGTCTTTGGGACGGGATCGTGAAGACATTCGGCGACGTGAAGGGCTGGTTCGAGGAAAAATTCACGTCCGCGCGCGACGCGATTCTCGGCGCATGGTCGACGGTTTCCGCGTGGTTTTCGGGCGTATGGAGCGAGATCGCAGGCGTATATGAGGGTGTAAAGAGCTGGTTTTCGGAGCGGTTCGAGGGCGCAGTCAACGGCATCAAAACGGCATTCGGCGCGATCGGTTCGTGGTTCTCATCCATCTGGGAGGGGATCAAAAAAACATTCGAGCCGGTGTCCACGTGGTTCGGAGGTATTTTCCGAGACGCGTCCGATGCGATCAAGGCGCCGCTTAACGCGATTATATCCGGCGTGAACGCCGTGATCGACGGTCTGAACGCGCTGTCGATCGATATTCCCGACTGGGTGCCAGGTTTCGGCGGGAAAAAATTCGGCTTTGACATCGCACGTATTCCGAAGCTGGAGCAGGGCGGCATTCTGCCGCGGGGACAGATGGGACTTCTCGAAGGCTCCGGAGCGGAAGCGGTTGTCCCGCTCGAACGTAATAAAGCGTGGATCAGCGAGGTGGCGGGCGATATGCTCCGTCAGATAGCCGGGACAGGCGGCGGCGCTGCCGGAACCGTCGTCGGCGGCTCGCGCGAGGTGAATTTCACGCAGATCATCAATGCGCCGAAAGCCCCGAGCCGGATCGAGCTTTACAGGCAGACGCGGAATCTGCTCTCATACGCGAGAGCGACGGGAGGCGTATGATGTACACGGCCAGAGTGCAAAACGGCGGCGAGATGCTGACGCTGACCGGAAAAGAAACAGAATATCAGATCATCAGCATTCAAGGCTTGAATCCTCCGCCGGCGCAGATCAACATGACGACGCTCGTCGGACTGGATGGCGCGCGGTACAATTCCGCGAAACTGGAAACGAGAAACATCGTCATCACAGTCCGAATCAACGGAGACGTGGAGCGGAACAGGAATCAGCTGTATCGGTTTTTCAAAACAAAGGATCGCTGCACGTTTTATTTTTCAAATGAAACGCACGACGTGAGCATAGAGGGATATGTGGACAGCCTCGAATGCGATTTGTTCACGAACAGCGAAACGGCGCAGATCTCCGTGCTTTGCCCGTTCCCATATTTCCGCTCCGTTTCGGAAATCATCGCCGATTCGGAAACGGTGTTCGAGGTGTTCACGTTCCCGTTTTCGATCAACATCGGGGAACCGGTGATCATTTCGTCGATTTCGGAGGATGCGAACGGCGGAATCGACGTATATAATGGGTCGGAAACCGAGACAGGCGTCATTTTGGAAATTGATTTCAACGAGGACGCGGACAGCATCGAGATCAAAAACGTCACGACCGGGGACGACATGAAGCTGATCTACGAATTCCGCGAGGGAGACCGGGTGATCGTCAACACGAACAAGGGAGAGAAAAGCATCGTCCTCGTGCGCGGGGGCGAGATCACGAACATTTTTCCGGCAATTCAGCGCGGATCGGCGTTTTTCCAGCTCATCATCGGCAACAACCGCTTTGAATATCTGCTCGATGGGGAACCGGACACGGGAAAAGCTGTCGGGCTGGTATTCCGTTGGTATAACCTGTACAGGGGCGTGTGATGAACGAGCAAGTTTATATCCTGGATAAGAATTTGAACCTTCGCGGCGTGGTAGATGGCTACAATTCGCTGATCTGGGCGTCAAGATACCGGGAAATTGGCGATTGTGAGCTCTACGTGCCGGCGACGCCGGAGATGCTCGCACTGTGTCAAAAAGGGTTTTATATCGCCCGGGACGGTGATCCGATGATCTGCCAGATTCGGAAGATCGAGCTTGACACAGACGCGGAGGCAGGAAACTATATCATAGCGACCGGCTATGACGCGAAAATCCTGCTCGATCAGCGTGTCGTGTGGACGACCATGACGGCGAACGGGAACGCGGAACGCTTCGCGCGGAAAATGGTCGTCGGGGCGCTCGGAGCTGACGCGGGAGAGGGCCGGCAGCTGACCGATTCAGACGGGAGGCTGATCTTCGGCCTCGGAGCGGAATCCGGGCTGACGGATAGACTGTCCGAGCAGGTGAGCTATAAAAACGTCGGCGAAAAAATCCGGGAATACTGCCTCAAATTCGGATGGGGATACCGGATGACGCTGGACGAGGAGACGCGGACGCTGCTTTTCTCTCTGTATAAAGGAGCGGACCGAACGGAGAGCGTGATTTTTTCGGACGAATATGAAAACCTCGCGGCGACAAAGTACATCGAAGACGAAACGAAAATGGGAAACGTCGCGATGGTGGCCGGCGAAGGGCAGGGGTCTGACCGGCAACGGGCGATCATCGGCAGTTTCAGCGGAGCGGAGCGATTCGAGATTTACGTGGACGCGCGGGACCTTTCGCAAAAAATCACCTTCGGGGAGCTTACGGAAATCTATCCGCCGGAGGAATCGGGCGGATACGGACGTATCGTGCCGGACGGGGACGGATGGGTGTACCGGGTCAGCATGATCGACATCCAGATCGTGGACGCGTGGCACCTGACGTGGCTTGAGGTAAACTATCCGGGCGGAACGGTGGTGACCGTGGACGGTACGGCATATTACCGTATGACGGATCTGATCGTCGCGGATTTACCGGGGCAGACGCCGGAGGCAGAGGAAACCGTCGAGCTGCGGGATGTTGTATATCTCCCATATCTGCTCTCGAGAGGTTATGAGCAGATGGCGCAATTCGGAGCCGTCCGCTCATTCGAGGGGACAATCGAGCCGAATACGACGTTTATATACGGAAGGGATTATCACCTCGGAGACATCGTGACGGTGCAGAGCGCATTCGGTATTTCGGTGTCCGTGCGGATCGTGGAGGTCGTCGAGGTGTGGGATGACAGCGGTTACAACGTAGAGCCGAAATTCGAGTACATTACGGAGGTATAAACATGGCAGACCAGATTTTCAGCGTCAGCTGCGGTTTTTGGGATGCGATCAATTACGACAGAACCTATTCCGCGGAGGACATGAACAGGCCGTACGCGCGGATCGTAGCGGACGGGGTTTTCGCCACGAATGAGGGAAATCCGTCGAGCGATCTTCAGGTCGCGGCGGCCGGAACCTCGATGAACATCACGGTGCAGCGCGGGCAGGGAATTTTCGCGCATAAGTGGTTCGAGAATCCGACGGCGCTGCTCATCACCGTGCCGGGAAATACTGCGCTGTATCCGCGCGTGGATTCCGTGATCGCGCAGGTGGACAAGCGGACATCGGGGCGCGCGGGGAATATCGTGTACAGGACGGGAACGCCGGCGCAGAATCCGGAAGAACCAGACATCAACGCGACGGCGAATGTGATCGAATATCGGATCGCGAACATTCGCGTGGAGCCGTCAGCCGGTACGGTCGCGCAGTCGGACATCACGGACCTGCGCGGGTCTGCAGCGTGTCCGTGGGTGACGGGCCTGATCCGGCAGGTGGACACGTCGACGCTCTGGGCGCAGTTCCAGGCGGCCTATAATGCGCAGTACAAAAAATATACGGACGATTTCGACGCCTACACGGAGGCCCAGCGGCAGGCGTGGGAGGATTTTATTTCCTCACTCACCGAGGAGCTGACTGTAACGACGAGCGTGATCACGTTGACGTCAACGCATATCACGGAGGCCGCAGAGGACGAGATTCCCATCGGGATCGAGAGCTATGATCCGGAGACGGACGTGCTGCAGGTATATATCAACGGGCTGCTCGCGGTAGACGGGGACGACTATGTGCTCGGAGAGGGAAATGCGACGATTGATCTGACGACGGAGCTCGAAGCGGGGCAGACCGTCGTTTTCGTGGTTTACAAGTCGATCATCGGGGGCGGCGCGGATTCGGCGACGTCGCTGGTGCAGCGTCTGGACAGAAAACTCGACGGGTTTATGGCGGACTCCGGCTGGATCGAGCTCGCCCTTGAAGGGAACGTGACGGCAGCGTCTGAGGCCAAGGCGCCGGCCGTGCGTGCAGTCGGGAACCGGGTATATCTGAATGGATCCGTTAAGGGTGTGTCGGGTGCGCAAACCAAAATCGCCTCGCTGCCGGTGAGCATGAGACCTGGCGGGGATGTTACATTTTCGTCGGCAGCTGTAACGTCCGGAGGAACGGTGCGGCCGTTGACGATCACAGTTGCAGCACAGAGCGGGGATGTGATCGTGTCGGCGGTGGGAACCGTGGCATCGGGGGATGTGATTTCAGTCGCGTGTTCGTTCCTCGCCAACGGCACGAGCGACGTCGAGATGATTTTCCGATACATGGGCTCTGTGAATTCGTATTCTGCTCTGCCGAGCGAGGACGTGAAGCCGGGGGATGTGTATATGATCATGACGGCGGACGTGGCGCATCATATCCAGGCGGGCGACTGCGTCCTCTGGAACGGTATAAGCTGGGAGCTCGTCGTTACGTCGATTCCGTCGTGGCAGATCGACCAGATTATAAACTCTATTTCATGAGAGGGGGACAATCATGGAAGACAGCCGGATCGAAGCGATACTCGAAAACATCCTCGGCGGTGAAAATGAAATCCTGCCGCCAATGAGCAGAAACGAGGTTTTGCTGATCGAGATTCTCGATATGATGCAGAACGAAATTCCGAACACGGTGATCTCGTCGGAGCAGATTGACGCGATCGTGCAATCCATTAGCTGAAAAGGAGGATTATATGAAAGAATATCTTGACTCAGAGAAGCTGCAGGAGTACACGACGAAGCTCGTGGAGAAGCTGAAAACCATATTCCCCGGAGCGCCGACCGCTGTGCTGACCGCAGCGGAAATGACCGATCACGAAAAAATCTACGTTTACGCAGGCACAGAATCGGGATACGTCGCGGGCGACTGGTATTACTGGAACGGCTCCGCCTGGGCGGACGGGGGCGTATATAATGCGACGGCGCTGGTGACGGACACGACGCTGTCCATCGCGGGCAGAGCTGCCGACGCGAAAGCTACCGGGGATGCCGTCGCTGACTTAAAAAGTGCGTTAAACTTACAATATAATGACAATTTTTGGAGTTATGGGACTATAACTAAAGGATATGCTATCGCGCAAATGCTTTTTGAAAAGGATTTAGCCGTAAATGCAGATTATAATACTACGGATTTTATACCAGTCAATCCGGGTGATATTATTTACGGAAACGGTGCAAGGTTCAAAACATATGATGCCGACAAAATCAAACAATATTCTAATATCTTTTCAAACTTAACGACAGAACTTCAAAACGGTTATAAATACTATATAATTCCTGATAATATATCATATTTTCGTATATGCGATAATGTTATACACGGCAGTTTTTTCATTGCAAAAGTTAATCCTTATGAATATTGGATGAAAAACTTTATTGACAATTATATTAGTAGTGTATCACAAAATATAAATAAAATTCCCACAATTGAAACAGGACTTGAAAACACGAAAAATCAATTAAACTTACAATATAATGACAATTTTTGGAGTTATGGGACTATAACTAAAGGATATGCTGTCGCGCCAACGCTTTCTGAAAATGATTTAACCGTAAATGCGGATTATAATACTACGGATTTTATACCAGTTATTCCGGGTGATATTATTTACGGAAAAGGTTCAAGGTTCAAAACATATAATTCTGAAAAAACAGCAATTTATACAGATATATTTTCAAGTTTGCCTAATGAATTACAAGACGGTTGGAAATATTATATCATTCCGGAAGGTGTTTCATATTTCAGAATATGCGCTAATAACACTACTGGAACATTCATGATTGCAAAAGTTAATCCCTATGAATACTGGATAAACAATAAAATTAATAATTTCGACTTGGGAGATATTGAAGAAAGAATCAACATGCTTGAAAATCCGCCTAAAACTAAAACATTATATGCGATTGGTGATAGTATAACAAGAGGAATGTACGCGGAATATGGCGCATCCTCATCAAGCGGGCCAACGCCATTAAATTATGTATATTGGTTAGGCGAAATAAAACATTTTAACGTCGTCAACCTCGGAGAATCTGGGGGAGGATATGCACAAAAAGGAACACAGACAAACAGTAACGGTAAAGACATTGTAGATAACAATACATTTGAAAATGCTGATATTGTGACTATCGCACTTGGTATAAACGATTATAAACATAGTCCAGAATCACAAGTTATAATTTCTCTCGGAGATATGACGTCTACAAGTGGTGATGGAAGTGTTATTGGTAATATGAAATATATGATTGAAAATATCCATAATAAAGCCCCGACAGCTAATATTATCATATTACTCCCCATGAATCAAAATAGATTTGGATATGATAACATGAATTTTGCGGATAACTGGTCAATGGGATATGCGTTTAGAGATAATAAAACATTAACAGACTATCGTAACGCTATAAAGGAATGTGCAGACTATTATAACTTGACGGTTATTGATGAAGAATTTATCACACCGATTAACCGATATAATATTAGATACTGTCTCGGTGACGGACTACATCCCACACGGGCATTTTATAAGAGAATGGCGCAGGCATTCGCTCCGTTCATTGAATAAAAAATTGGTAATTATTGGATATATACTACAATGAAATCTTATCCTATCATTTGAATCTCCTTCGGAGAGCTGCGCGATCCCGCCGGATCGCTGAAAAAACAGGAGGATAATTTATGCAATGGTACGAAATCGCGCTCACGGTCCTCGGCTCGATCCTCGCGTCGAACGGCCTGTGGTCGCTGATCTCCCGGATCGTCGACAAGCGATCCGGCAAGGACCGGCTGCTCATGGGGCTGGCCTACTCGGAGATCATCAACCGCGCGGAGCAGTACATCCAGCGCGGCTACATCTCCACGGACGAGTACAACGAGCTCGACAGATACCTCTATGAGCCGTATAAAAAAATGGGCGGGAACGGCACAGCAGCGCGCCTCATGGAGCAGGTGCAAAAGCTGCCGCCCTGCCCGCCGAGCAGAAAGGAGAAGCAATTATGAAAAACTGGAAGAGCTGGCTGAAAGCCGCAGGCATCCGCGCGATCAAAACCGTCGCGCAGACGGCGATTGCGTCGATCGGGGTCGCGGCCGTGATCTCGGATGTGGACTGGCTCGCGGTCGCGTCGTCGGCAGTCCTCGCCGGCGTGCTTTCGCTGCTGACGTCCCTCGCCGGTCTGCCGGAGGTGCCGGAGATCGCCCCGCCGGACGCCTGGCGTGAAGACCTCGACGATCCCGAGGGCGCTGAGGGCGCATCTCGAAAGGAATCCGGCGACGGATTCCGACCGGAGGACTGACGACATGGTGATGCCTTTCGCATCCGGTTTTCGCGTCACCTCGCCGTTCGGATCCCGCACCGATCCGGTGACCGGGGAAAAATCCGCGTGGCACAGCGGCGTCGATCTGATCGGCGAGGACAGAAACGTTCGGGCGGTGATCGGCGGCACGGTGCTCCGCTCCCGGATCATCACGGATCCGGAAAACCCGACGTCGGAGTGGGGCAATTATGTCTCGATCTACGGTGAGGACGGGCGGATGTGCTATTATTGCCACCTCGCGTCCCGCGCCGTGGAATCCGGGCAGCGCGTGGAGGCGGGGCAGATCATCGGCATCGAGGGCATGACGGGCAAAGCGACCGGCGTGCACCTGCATTTCGAGGTGCGCAGCGCGACGGGGACGCAGCTCGATCCGTGCGCCTATCTCTGCATCGAAAACCGCGCCGGGTATATCTGGCCGCCGGAGCCACCGTATCTCTCCCAGGCGCACGACTGGGCGCGGGAGGCCGTGAAAAAAGCGGTCGAGAGGGGGATCATCCGCGGAAAAGGCGGCGACGATCTCGCCCTCGGCGACACGCTGACCCGCGAGGAGCTGCTCGTGATCCTCGACCGCGCGGGGGTGCTGTGAAAAAAAGGAAAGGGGGGCAAATCGCTCCCCTTTTCCCGTCTCCGTGTTGCATTTTCGTGTTGCATGGCGCGGCAAGGGGCAACATGAACCGGCAAAATTTAGCCGGGTGGCATGAGCAAAGCCGCGAAATTGTGTGATTTTTCAATAAAAATCGGGCAGTTTGCGCTCCGTTTTTGTGTGTAACGTGCTCAAATCTGCCCGAATGCTGTGCTCTGAGTGACTGGACTTGAACCAGCGGGCAGATAACGCGAAAAACGTTGTTATTATTGGGTTTCGGCGGTGTCGGGATCGGCGCGTGTTGCATGGTGTGTTGCATGGTTTCCAGCGAGTTCTGGAGCGGGCGCGTCGATCAGGCGGGCGAGCTTGCCGTTCAGGGCGTCGGTGATCTCCCGGTCGCGGTCGGCCATCATGTGCCCGTAGACGCGCCGCAGCATATTTGGCGTCTTGTGGCCGAGGCGGCGGACGATGTACTGCTCCGGGGCGTTCACCGAGAGCAGGAGCGAGGCGTAATAATGCCGGAGGTTGTGCAAATGGATATTAAGGCCGCGACGCGCAGCCGCCCGCCGGAAACCGCTCGTCATATACGCAGGGTGCACCGGCTTATAATCCGGCGGCAGGGCGAGCAGCTTCTCGATCAGCCAGGGCGGGCAGTCCACGTCCCGCGTGCTCTCGTACGTTTTCGTGCGGTTTTCGACAAACCACTCGCCGTCCGCGTTTTCCGTCATACACCGGCGTACCCGGATCACACCGCGCCGCGCGTCGATGTCGTCCGGGAATTTCAGAGCCGCGATCTCTCCGCGCCGGAGACCGCAGGCCGCCGCGATCAGGACGGGGATCTCAAGCCGCGTCCCCGCGATGTCGTCCAGCAGGCCGGCGAGCTCTTCCTCCGTCGGGATATTCATTTCCGGTTTTACGAGCGCCGGGAGATTCACGTCCGGATGGAATTCAGGGAACGCGGTAGCGACGGCGATCCGAACGAGGCCCCAGGCGTTCCGCACGGATTTCGGAGCGAGGCGGCGGCTCTCGACGTTGATCTCCGCCTGGCACACCGCGTTCGTGAGATCGCGGATGCGGACGCGCATGATGCCCTGGAAATACCGCGCGCGGTATCCCCTGTACTCGCGGATGGTCTTCGGCGCGAGCACGTTTTCGTTCGTATCAAGGTATTCGTCCACGGCCTCGCCGACGGTGAGCAGCGACGGCGCGCAGACTTTCTGTTTCCCGAGCTCGATCTCGCGGGCGCGGGCGGCGGCCTTCAGATCCGCCTCTTTTTTTGTCTCGCCGAGGAAGGATTCATAGATCCGCTTGCCGTTCGCGTCCTTCCCGACATAGAGTTGATTCCTCCATCGGCCGGAGGGGAGCTTGTGAGCTTCTGACATTTTATTTTTTCCTTTCTGTATTCACAGAAAAGCAACACGGGCGGGGTGCTCAGGATTCGGGAGGGGATTTACCGTCGTTTTCGACTTCGGCGAGATATCCGGCGGTGATGATGCCGGCGGGCAGGGCGACGATGGCGATGCCGAGCAGGGACGAGAGCATGGTGACGATCCTGCCCATGACGGTGACGGGGTAGATGTCGCCGTAGCCCATCGTCGTGAGGCTGACGGTCGCCCAGTACACGGCGTCAAAATATGTCTCGAAGCTGTCCGGCTCGACGTTCAGGATCACGAGGGCGGAAACGAGAACATAGACGACGGAGAGGGTGCCGACGGCCGCGAGAGGTGCGCGGGATCGCTTGAACACCTCCATGATGATCCGGACGCTGCGGGAATACCGGGCAGCCTTGACGACGCGGAGGACGCGAAGGGCGCGAAACATCCGCATGATGCGCAGGACCTTAAATGCGGAATTCAGAACGGTGAGGGACGGGAGGACGGACAGCAGATCTGCGAGCGCCATGAAGCCGAAGGGGTAGCGGACGAAGGAAAGGACGCTGCGATTGCCATATTTATAATCCGCGGTGAGCCAGCGAAGGAGATAATCGACGATGAAAAGGGCGGCGCAAACCTTGTCGATGACGAGCAGAAATGTGGTTTCCCGCTTGAAGGCGAGCGGGATAAGGGAGACGACGATCAGGATCATCATGCCGACGTCGTAAACGGAGCTGATCCGGTCGCCGTCGGAGGCGGTTTCGATGATCTCAAAAATGCGTTTTCTCATAGTCACAACCTCGTCTGCGCCGCGACGGCGAGACCCAGGATGCGGATGCTCATCAGCTCCGCGCCGGTGTACACGAAGGGCGGGAAAGCCGGATTGTCGGCGGTGAGGGTGAGCTGCTGCCGGCCGGCGTCGAAAAACACGCGTTTCAACGTCGCCTCGTCCTCGATCAGGACGGCGGCGATCCGGCCGTTTTCGACGGCGGGCATTTCCCGGATAAACACGAGATCCCCGTCGTGGATCCGGGGCGTCATGCTCTCGCCCTTCGCGATGAGGGCATAGTCGCATACGAGATCGTCCGTGACGGACACGTACACGTCGCGCTGCTCGTCGGCAAAGATCGGTTTGCCGCAGGCGATTTCCCCGAGGACGGGGATTTTTTTCTTTTTGATCTGGCGCACGTTGGGTATATCGGAATATGCGGGAGTAGGCGTTTCCTCGCGTTCGAGGAGGTAATCCACCGAGACGTGGAAGAAATCGGCGATCCTGGCGAGGATTTCGGGAGTGGGGGTTGACGCGCCGTTTTCATATTTATTGTACGTGGTACGGTTAAGATTCAGAAAATCGGCAACCTCGCGCTGGGTCACGCCGGCCTGTTCGCGAACGAGTCTGAGACGTTCCATAATGTCACCTCATGCGGTTTTTTCTTTATTATACGTGAAGGAAATTCACATTTCAAGAGGGTGTGAAGAATCTTCAACTTTTTTCGGGAAACCACTTGACAAGTGCATTTACGTCACGTATAATAAGGGACAGGTGAAGGAAATGCACTCGCGGAGGAGGAGAGGTGAAGAATATGATCGTTTCCATTGCTGAAAGACGCCGCAGAATCGGACTGACGCAGGAAGAACTTGCGCAAAAACTCGGAACAGACCGCACAACCGTTGTGAAGTGGGAAAAGGACAAGAGCTTTCCGCGCCCGGACATGCTTTGTCAGCTCGCGCGTGTCCTCGGCTGCACGCCGAACGACCTGCTCGGGTTCGAGACGGAGGAGAAACCGGCGGAGAGCGTGCGGGACATCGTCGCCCGCCGGGTCGAGGAAGCGCAGAGAGGGGCGGCGTTATGATTACATCCGTACGCGACCGCAAAACGGGCGAATACCGGCAGGCGGTGGCGCCGTCCCGGCCCATGCCGAAGAAGGCGATCTCCGACGTCTACGCCCAGGCGTGCGTGATCGGGGACAACGTACGCGCGCTGATCGCCGTGAACCGCGACAGCCAGATCGCGCTGGCGGCCTACCTCGGGATCGGCGAGCGCACCCTGCGCGATCGGCTCGTGCATCCGTGGGATTTCCGGCTCGCGGAGCTGGAGGACATCGCGCGGCGGTACGACGTGACGGTGCGGCAGCTGACAGAGCCCCTGCTCGGGGCGTAAATGATCCGGGTTTGCGCCCGGACACGGACGGAGAAAGCGCCGGGCTTTTAGGTTTTTTCACCGGCGCGGCGGGGTTGTTGCATGGCCCGCCCGGGTATGCCGTTTTGGGGAGGCGGCAAACCCCTTTCTCCGCCCATGTGCGCGCGCAAATCTCAAAAAACAAAAGCCGAAAGGAAAATGATTGATGAAAAAGGACAGTATATTGGACAAAATCGGCGGCGGCCTCCGCCGGGCGTTCGCGCTGAAACCGGCGGACAAGACGGTGTATATGCGGAACGCGCAAAGAATCGTGTCCGCGCTGGAAGAGATGGCGCAGAAAAATGGATACAAAATGGACGACGACATTTTCTCCGGGAACCGGCTCGAATGGTTCGGGTTCATCGGCGCGCTGTACGTGAATCTGATGTTGAACTGCAAGGCGTGGCAGGCAAAGGACGCCGAGGACGCGCTCGACGATTTTTCCCATATCGCGACGACGCTGTACGTCATGGGCATGGAAAAAATCCCCGGACAGGAGGTGCACGACGATGAAACGCCGATCTGAACCTCGCGCGATCTCGTGGATCATCCTGATCCTCGGAACGGCGGCGGCGCTGGCGGCGTTCTACGCGCTGAGCTGCCTGTTCTGGCACACGGTGCGGATGGGGCACCAAGAGACCCGCGAGGCTGTGATCGAGCGGCCCGCAGCGGGCGTCATGGGCGGCGTCATAGGCTACGAGGAGTTCTTCGGCGTGCCGGAGACGGAGAGGGCGTACCCGGCGGACATCGGGTGCGCGGCGGCCGAGCCGGACTACATCCTCGACGTGCCGCTCTCGGAGGACTTTCAGATCTACCTGCACGGCCTGTGCGAGGACGCGGGCGTCCCGTACACCCTCGCCGTCGCCGTGATCGAGCAGGAATCGAATTATGACCCGCAGGCAGTCAGCCCGTGGGGGGACTACGGCCTCATGCAGATCAACCGCATTTGCCACGCGTGGCTCTCCGCGGAGCTGGGGATCACGGACTGGTTTGACCCGTACCAGAGCGCGAGGGCGGGGGTCTACATCCTGGGCCTCTATTACAGCCGGTACGGCGCGGATAGTGGCACGCTCGTCGCGTACAATCAAGGACAGCCTGCCGCGGAGAAACTCTTCGCGCAGGGCATCTATGAGACGGAGTACAGCCGCCGGGTGATGGGGATAAGATGGCGGATTGAGAACGGAGGGGAAAGATGAAGCGCACAAAAATTGACTGGTGCGACAGCACTTGGAACCCGGTCACGGGGTGCTTCCACGACTGCGAATACTGCTATGCGCGGAAGATGGCGAATCGTTTCGGGCTGCCGTATGCTCCTTCGCTGGGCGATCCAGGCATGGAAGGCGCGGCGAAGTGGGACAGCGACGAAGAAGGCATGGACACGATGCTGGAGCTCGAAAAGCCGTATGTAAAGGACGGGCGGAAGCAGCCGTACCCGATGGGCTTTTACCCGACGTTCCACCGATACAAGCTCGACGAGCCGAGAAGGTGGACGACGCCGCGCACGATCTTCGTGTGCTCCATGGCGGACCTTTTCGGCGAGTGGGTTCCGGACGAGTGGATCACCGACGTTTTCCGGGCGATTCAGGCAGCTCCGTGGCACCGGTATTTGTTCCTGACAAAGAACCCGGCGCGGTATGCGAGACTCCCGCAGAAATGCTTCGCGGGCGAGGCGGAAATCTGGCTCGGGACGTCGATCACGACGTCGAAGGATATGAAAAAGCTCGAAGAGCTCATGGAATCGTGGATGACGGGCGTGAATTGGTTTGTGTCCGTCGAACCGATCCTCGAGGACTTGGACGATTATCTCGTCACCACCCTATCGTATGTACCCGAGTGGGTCATCGTAGGAGCCGAGAGCGGGAACAGGGAAGGGAAAGTGACGCCGCGCCGGGAGTGGATCGAACGGATCGCGCAGGAATGCGGGGAGTACGGAACGCCAATTTTTATGAAGGAATCTCTGCGCGGGATCATGGGGAACGAATTCAGGCAGGAATGGCCGTGGGAGAAAGGAGACGGGGCGGATGGCGGAACTTGACGCGACGGTCAAAGGGCTGGAGTGCTGTCAGGATGAAACCGGAGAATCCTGCCTCGTCTGCCCGTACCGCGAGCACCTGAATCCGACCGGCGGCAAGCCTGCCGGGTGGTGCCGGTTTGAGGTCCGGAGGGACGCGCTTACTCTCTTGAAAAAGCAGGACGACGACAGCACTTTGCTCGACCGGGCGAGGAGCGGAAAGGTCTTGAAGCACAAAGGCGGTGGCGTGGTGGTATTCAACGAAGAGTGGTATATGAAACACCGCGACAGGGAGGCTCCGAGGGAGCAGAGGAAGGCGGTGAAATGGGGATGAATATCACACCGGAGATGAAGGTCGAAGATGAAAAACGATGGTACGCCCGAGACGTGATCACGGAACTCAGCTATTGCGGAAACTATATGCGCGACCGAAAAGACATGACAAACCTTGACATTCGGTTTTATGCCTACCTCATGCGCAAGGCACACGATATGCTGAAAGATCAAGAACCGCGGGTGATGACGCTGGATCAAATAATAGAGACTGGGGGAGAAGAGCCTATTTATCTTGAAACGCCTTATACGGATCGTGTCGTTCCGGCTGTATTACAACCAGACGATTTTGAAGACGGATATTTGTGTTTCGGTGGAGAATGGCACAATTGCGGATATTATCATGGTATGTATTATGGCAAAACATGGCGGTGCTGGACTTCTCGCCCGACGCCGAAGCAGATGCGGGACACGCCGTGGGAGGGTTAAAATGAAACTATGTGACAAGTGCGGCGGGGATATGCCGTACCCGTTGGCGGCAATGAAGTTCCCGTCATTCCGTATCGCGAAAAATCCCGGGCTGAGTATGCCGTTTCAGGACATCGATCTTTGTCCGGAATGCTCAAAAAAGCTGGACGCGTGGCTCAAAGCGCATCCAGCCGAACCGGTACGCATGAGCGGCTTTGACGGTCTTGTGTGCGGGAATTGTCATGGTGCTCCGGTTTTTTCGGGCGATGTAGTATGTCCGAAATGCGGGGCGGAAATAGTGTGGAAGGAGAACAGCGATGCCGAAGTACATTGACGCGGACTTGTTTGTGCAGATAAAACGCGAATGGTATTGCTATCAGTGCCAGATGCGAAAAGGCATGAAGCGCGGGAAAGTACAGTTTGTCTATGAAATCGGAGGTGCGCCGTGCCGGGCGTGTGATATAGGCGATATAATCTCGGACATAGAGAATTCTCCCGCCGCCGACGTGGAGCCGGTTGTGAGGTGCCGGGACTGCAAAAAATACGAAAAGGTCGAATATTACCCCGATGGCTATAAAATGTGCTGTCGCCTGCTGAGAGCTGAAATGCCTGATAATGGTTACTGCTCCTTTGGAGAGAGAAAGGAGGCCTCCCATGCGTAACCGCCGGACCCAGCGCGCGCTCAGACGGGCGGGCGTGCGCCGCGAGGAGAGAATCGACGCCCGCAACATCGAGCATTACGCCGATCCGACACCCGCCGAGGCGGTGGAGGGGATCAGAAAGGAGCGAAATCGTGGCCGAAACAATCCGATATAAGTTCATCTACCGCGCGCCGGGGGAAGAGCCCGTGCTCGTGCGGCACGATACCCGTCCGGGAGACGCCGAGGGATGCGCGCGGAAAATGGCGCGGCTCGTGGCAAAGAAGAAGGGCTGGCCGGAGGTGAGCTGCGTCTGGTACGGCCCGGATGACGAGCCCCTGCCGCCGAGGATCCGGGAGGAGATCCGGAGGACGCGGACGCCGTGAGGACGAAGATCACCCGCATCGACAAGGACGCCGTCCCGTGCATCCTGCGGACGGGAAGGCCGGCGGGCTTCTGGCTATGCCGCATGGGCGTCGTGCCGATGTATTGGTACGGCATCGTCGCGGACGGCGAGCGCGCGGAAGTGCAGGTCGGGCAGCTCGGCGCGGTGCTCCGCTTCCTGCACGAGCGGGGCGGGGTATGATGAAAGAGAGGGTATATTATGAAATGCAGAGCTGACGCGCAGGTGCGCGAGAGCGCGCTCAATGCGTTCACGCGCGTGTACGGGGTGCGGTGCCTTGAGGCGATCCAGGCAAAATCCGCGTTGCTTTTGCTCGACACGTGGGCGTGGTTCCGGCACGGAAAAGCGGACGAAGCCGACCGCCTGCGGATGTTTTTCGCCGGGCAGGAGGGCGCGATCACCGGCATGCTCGCCGGATCGGAGAACGACCGCGTCTGGATCACCGACCGGCGGAGAGGGCGGCGCGAGGCGGACAAATACGAAAAATTCGAGGAGACCGTGAACGACGCCGAATTCCGGCTGACCCGTGCGCTCGGCTGGGAGGGCATCGACGCCGCGCAGATCTACGACCTCGCGGAGGCGTCCTTGCCGAAAAAGGTTTTTCTGCCGACGGATGCGCTGCACCTCGATATGCGGATCAACTGGTACGGCTGGCTCGGTCGGCGGGCGGTACGCACGTGGCTCGCCGCGGCGGGGATCTCCATGCTCTCGATGCGCTATCCGTCCGGGAGGCGGCGGTTTCCGATCGCCGCGGTGGAAAAGCGTTTCCTCTGGCCGCTCGCGATTTTCGCCGCGGAATGGCTCGAAGAGTTTTTCGCCGGCCACGACCGCGAGCAGGAGCGCGACCAGAAAATGCGGATCCGGCGGCTGGACGACGTGTATCACGTCGAGATCGCGCCGGTGTCGGAGCAGGATAAGCGGATGGAGCTCGGCGAGAGCGGGTCCCAGATCGTGCGCAAAGCGGCGGAGAGCAAGCCGGCCGCGCAGGAAAAGGAGCTGCCGGAGGATTTCGGGAAGATCCTCGCGGACGTGCAGGGCGGCTTCCATTATTACGTCGGGACGGGGGCGAAGCCGCGGTGAAATGGATGTTTGTTTTCCGCTGCGGCACGGAGTATGTGTACATCAGCGCGGCGTGCGCCGAGGACGAGCTCTGCGGAGAGAAGGAAGCGGCCGCGATGCGGCTCGAAGAAGAGAGCGGCGGCCCGTGGATCTGCACGACGGTGCTGCCGGTGGAGGGCTGACATGGAGGAGACCTTCCGCGGCATCCCGCTGAACTGGATGCGGGCGCAGTGGAGAGACTGCGATCACAGCGGATGAGGCGGCGGCGGGCTTTGAAGCGCTCGCGCGACAGATCAGGACGAGCGAGACCGAGCCGACGCGAGGCGATGAACTAATAAGGAGACGAAAATGAAAAATGAAGCTGTCAAGAAGCTGAGGGCCGAGCTGGACGCGGCGAAACAGGCCAAAGATCAGAAGGCAAAGGCGGTCGCCCAGGCGGTATATGACGCGCTCGCCGGATTTTGCGAGCAGCAGGAGGAGTTTGCGCAGGCGGTCGTCCAGTCGGGGAAAACGCTCTCGGACGTGTGCGCCGCCGCCATGAAGGGCGTAGGCTCGTCGATCAGCGATTTGGAGGTTTACCGCAGGGCGGTGAGCGTCTACTTTCCGGGCGCGGTCGTGGACTGCGTGATGACGGTGAGGATGTCGCAGCACGAGGACGCGCCTTCGAATCCGTCGAGAAAGCGCGAGAGGGCAGATTCACAGACGTCTGATGTTTTGTCCCTTGATCTGTTAGATCTGCTGGGAGGATGACGGGATGAACGCTACGAAACGGATTTCACCCTTTCCCGAGGAATGGGAGGAACAGGCACGGACGCTTTTCCCCGCGTACATCCTGTATGACCGTGATTATTTCACCCGCGAGAAGATCGGATTCTGTTCGCGTTGCGGACACAGGTTTTCCGCGGGTCTGAAAAGGACGGAAGCTCCCTCAGATCCCGACGTGATATTCCGGCAGTCGGTGCATAACGAGCGGATCGTATGCCCTGAGTGCGGCGCGAATGCGATCATGAAGGCGCGCGGAAAATTCAGGTCGAAAACCTTAAAAAGCCTCGCGGGAAACGTCCGGGCGGTCTTCGCTCAGAAGATCACTCCGGCGCACGTGCGGCTCAGGGCGTTCTACATCGAATACGGATTTCAGGACTGGAACGATATCATGCCGGAGCTGGACTTCTTCGAGGACTTCTGCATGGACCTCGAACCGGGAAAGGTCACTGCCAGGCGGAAAACTCCGTGGACGGAAGATCGTTGGGAACCCTGCGGGCTACGGGAACCGTGGAACGTCATGAACGCATACAATCCGCACATGGACATGAGCTACGAGCTTTTCCCCGAAGATCTCGAGGGGACCTTCCTCGGCTGGCTCCCGCTCGGACAGATGCGTTACTGGGACTGGACCCACCTGACGAGTTTCGGGAACTATGTTGCCAATATTCCGTGGTGCAAGCTGCTCGGGTGGGCGGCAATCCATCCATCGGTTGAAATGGTGGCAAAGCTCGGGGGTACGGAGCTGATCTTCGATTTATGCTTCGAAGGCAGGAAAAACGCGCGCTATGTGAACTGGAACGCGCGGCGGATCACGGATTTTCTGAAGATTCCGCGGGAGTACGCGAAGGCGGTCGCGATGGACGGGATGGATCTCGACGTGATCAAGATGATCAAGGATCTGGGAATAGACTTTGAGACAGCGTCGCGGTGGCGCAGGCGCGGATGGTCGCCTTATACCGTGCAGAGCGAGGGGATCGAGACGGTGAGGTATCTCGACAAACAGAAGTGCGGCTGCGGCGATCTGCACCTCCTGAAAGACTACCGAAGGGAAGCGGAATTTCTCGGTCGGGATATGTCGGTACCGTCGATCTTCTGGCCGAAGGATCTCAGAGCCGCGCACGATGAGGCGGCGCGATCCGCCGACCGAATCCGGAAAGAGCGGCAAGCGAAGAAAAGCAAGAAGAAACAAAAAAGCTATTTCACAGAGCTGTACCCGAAGCTCCGGATGCGGTACGAGTGGCAGGACGGCAAATATATCGCGATGATCCCGGAGCGGCTTGAAGACATCGCGCTCGAAGGGAGGAACCAGCATCACTGCGTCGGTGGTTATGTGGACCGGCATGCTGCGGGCGTGCTGGTGATCGTATTCATCCGGCGGGTGATGGCTCCGATGATCCCGCTGTGGACCGTGGAGCTCGCGACGGATGGCTCGATGAAGCAGATTCAGGGATTCCACAACGAAGAGGAGAATCGGCCGCAGGGAGAGGATGCGGAGTGGGTCGAAAACTGGCTTCGGATCGTGAAGCGGCGGATCAAGGATGAAGAAAGGACAGCAGCCAATGGATAAAACCGCAATCGTTTACAGGTCGCCGCAGGAGATCGCGGCGGAGATCAACGCAATCCGGAGACGGGCGGCGCGTCAGCTGCTCGAAGATTCCGTAGAGGTCGGGCGTTTGCTCGTCGAGGCAAAGAATTCGGTCGCCCACGGGGAGTGGGGCGACTGGCTCGAGGAGAATTTTCAGTATTCGAGCACCGAGGCGAACAACCTGATGCGGCTCTACGAAGCATACGGCACACGGGAACAGCTGTCCCTGTTCGAGGAAAACCGGATGGACATTTTCGGCCGGCTGAACAAATCGCAGGCAATCGCGCTTCTCGCGATTCCGGAGCCGGAGAGGGCGGCATTTGTCGCGGCGAATCCTCCGGAGGAGATCTCCGTCCGGGAATGGGAGCGGAAGATCGAGGAAGCGCGGAAGGAGGCGTACGCGAACGCGCAGGAGGAATGGGACGGGATCGTCAAAGACAAGGAGTCGAGCATCCGAGCAGAAGCGAAGCGCGCGGACGAAGCGCTCGCGCGGGCAATGCGGGAGCAGAACGCGAGGATCGACGCGGAGAACGCGGTGCGGGAAGCGGCGGACAAGCTCGCGGAAGCCGACGCCAGAGTACAGAAGGCTGAGAACGACGCGGCGAGCGCGCGGAAGCTGAAGAACGATCTGAAGGAGGCGAAACGGCTTGCCGAAACGCGCGCCGGGGAACTGAAACGGGCGCAGGAAGAAAGGGACAAGCTGCAAGTCCGTGTGGACGAGCTGGCAGGGCGTCCGCCGATCGTGACGGTGCGCGAGCCGACCGCGGAGGAGCGTGCGGCGGTCGAAGCGAAGGTCAGGGAAGAGATCGGCGCGGGCGCGGCTGAGCTCGAGGATGAAGTGAAGCGGCTCCGAGTTCTCGCAGACCCGACGGTGCAGAAATTTTCGCGACTGTTCGACGGATTCCGCGAAGCGTACGCGCGGGTGCGGGATCTGGTCGTGGAGACCGGCGAGGAGAAGTACAGGTCCGCCATGGCGAAGGTGCTTGCGGCAATGAGCGCGGAGATCGGCGCGGACAAAGACAGCCCATCCGCCAAGGAGGGCTGACATGGAGCCGACTTTCCGCGGCATCCCGCTGAACTGGATGCGGGCGCAGTGGCGCGACTGCGCGAGCCGGGAGAAGCAGATGCGGATTTTCCGGGAGCTCACCGGCGCCGGCGAGAGGGAGATCCGGGTCGCGCTCGGCGACGAGGACGGGATCACCGCGCCGGACCTTTATCATAAAAAATGGTCGGCGGAGGAGGACGCGGCGATTTTGAAGATGCGGGCGGCGGGCGTGCCGTACAAAACGATCTCGAAAACCCTGCGCCGCTCGCTCAAAGCGTGCGAGATGCACGCGAGGATATTGAAAAGGAGAGGAAAAACGAAATGACAATACCGGAAGCAATCGAAGCGGCGCGGAAGAACAGCCCGATTACATACGAGGACGCCATGCTCGGCGCGATGCTTTTCGGCCGGATCGGCGCGGTGCGTAAGGATTTCGCGACGCTCGACGCCGTGCGGCGCGGAAAGGACGCGGAGAGCTACGCGCTGGAGCTGCTCCCGATCTCGTCGGGACGCTCGGTGATGGTGGTCGATCCGGCGCGCGTCCGGCTGGCAACAAAGGAAGAGCTCGCGGACGTGAAGCAGTATCCGCGCATGGAGCAGCCGCAGCCGCGGGAAGAGCTGATATGCGCGGAGGTCATGGCGAAACGCGCGGAGAAAGGAGAATGAAATGAATATTTGTCCGTATTGCAAACAAGTACCGATGCGGGATGGGGACGATCCGCGGCTGACATGCGGGTGTTCATCCGCACGACAGTATCGGAAGACGCTGGACGCGCTCGACAAGGCGAGCGAGGAGGCCGCGCCCATGCAGGAGATCGACGAGGGGATCATGGCGGAGCTCAGGACGCTCGCGCACTTTGTTTGCCTCCGGAAGATCACGAAGGCGACGCTGAACCTCGCGGACGGGTCGGTCGTCACGGTCGGCGCGAAGGTGAGCCGGGCGAGACGGCTGAAAGTCGAAGAAAAGGTGGACGAGTAATGGCAAACTTCAACTTCAACAAGGTGATCGTCGGCGGGCGGCTGACGGCAGACCCGGAGCTGCAGACGACGCCGTCCGGCGTTTCCGTCACATCCTTCACCGTCGCCGTGAACCGGCGCGGGGCGAAAGACGGCGCGGCCGATTTTCTCACCGTCACAGCCTGGCGGCAGGTCGCGGAATTCGTGACGCGGTACTTCCGCAAGGCGAGCTCGATATGCGTCGTCGGCACGATCCAGACGCGGTCGTGGACGGATCAGGGCGGCCAGAAGCACTTCAAGACGGAGATCGTCGCGGACGAGGCGTATTTTGTCGACGCGAAATCCGAAATGCCGGCGGGCAGGCCGGACGGGGTTCAGCCTCCCGCGCCCGCGCCGCAGGCATTCCAGACGCCGGACGCGGCCGTCCAGATCGCCGAGGCGATGACCGAGGACGACGAGGAGATGCCGTTCTGAGAAAAAGAAAACGGGAAAAACCGGGGCGGGAAGTCCGTCCCGGTATGGTTTTGCCGGGAGATGGAAATGAAAAGGGTCAAGGTGCGGACATTCTCGGGTGTCGTATGCGAGCAGGAGGTTTTCTTCGCTCCGGACCGCACGGATGTGAAAAAAGCTGCGTACCGGCCGCGGTTCGAGACTGAGGAGGATCGGGCGCATCACCGGAACGAGATTTCAAGACGGCGTCACGCGCGGCTGTTTAATGAGAATTTCTCGCCGACTTCGCTGTATTCCACGCTGACGTTCGACGACGAGAACGAGGTACATAGTGCGCGGGAGTGCCGCGCGATCCGAGAAATCTACGTCCGGCGGCTTCGGCGTGCGTACAAGGATGCGGTGATTTTCGCCTACTACGGGCAGGGGAAGACGACGCACCGGTTCCACCTGCACGTCGTATCGGAGGGCGTACCGGAGGAGGTGCTCCGGGGAAAATGGACGTTCGGGGAGATCGTCCGCGTTTCGCATCTACGCGCGCACTGCCGCTATGACGGCGTGGATCACGGGGCGGATTATACCGGGCTCGCGAACTACCTCTTTGATCATTGGCGCGAGGAATTCGGCGGGCACAGATGGCGGGCGACACGGAACGCGCGGCAGCCGGAGCGGGAGACGCCCACGGAGGCGCGGCGGCAGTACAGCGAGACGAAACCGCCGATGGCGCCGAAGGGCTATATACTTGTAGAAACAAAATCGAATCGTTACGGTTACTTATATTTCAAATACGTGAAAAAGCCTGCGGCGGAGCGCCGCGACGAGTGAGCCTTGTAAATGCGTAAAGTTTTGTGACCGGAGCAGGAGAGAAAGGAGGCGGCCGTGAGCGGATCAAAACGGGATCGCGACCGGGCGACGGAGGCGTTCCGACGATGGGCGCGGCTCGGATGTCCGGACGCCGGGAAGATCGAACGAGAAAAATATAAGAGCCCGGACGACCTCCGGGCTTGTGCCGCTGTGTTCGCGGAGCTGTCGTCACGTCATGGGCGGGCGAATCGAGCGTGGGCGGAGATCATGACGGCCGTTTCGGAGGTTTATATGGCGTATCCGGGGCGGGCGCTGCGGCGTTCGGATGTGACGGCGCGGGTGCGGAGGGCGGCGTTTCTGCTCACGGCCGACGAGAGGACGGTGTACAGATGGATCGCCGAGGCGCGTCGGATGTGGCTCGGATACCGGGAGAAAACGTGTCAGTAATAGACGGGATATTTGTGGTAATATTAAACAAACAAGAAAATACGATGCGGTGTGTGCCGGACGCAATCGCCGGCGGGGGTTCGGAGGGTTTGTTCGGTTTTTGCGGTTTATGCCGGCCGGAAAAGGCGCGCGGGCGCGCGGATAAAAGGAGCTATTATTTATGATTCATACAGAGGAGGCCGGGCTCACGATCGTATATTTGCCGATTTCCTCGCTCCGGGCGTCGGAGAAGCGGCGGCGGGCCCTTGAGGCATATCTGCGACGGCTGACGCGGAGAGAATCCGCGGAGCGCAACAAACGGAAGGGATGATGCTATGGGACGGCGCGATCTATACGCGGAACTGGTTCTGCCGCGGCTCGGCGAGATCACCGAGTGGATCGGCGTGACGGACGAGGCGACGATCGCGAAAAAGCTGGGTATTTCCGCGCGGACGTTCGGAACGTACAAGTGGGATCACCCGGAGCTGCGGGAGGCGCTGAAAAAAGGCCGGGACGCGCTCGTCGAGGATTTGAAAATCTCCCTGAAACAAAAGGCAAAGGGGTTTTCGTACACGGAGACGAAGACGACGGAGCGGCAGGAGAACGGAAAGAAGGTGACCGTCGTTGAAAAATTCGACCGGTATTTTCCGCCTGACACGGGCGCGATCCACCTGCTCTTGAAGAATCTGGATCCGAAGTGGCGCAACGACGACCGGGAGACGATGGATCTCAAGCGGGAAAAGATCGATCTCGAAAAGAAAAAGGCGGAGGCCGAGGACTGGGAAGGAGAAACGATACCATGAGTATCTACGGATTCGGCGAGGGAAAAAACAAAAAAGATACATACACGAAAGGCGAGCTGGACGCGGTTTTTGCCATGATCAACGGCACGCTGAGCGGCCTCGGCGACACGGTGACGGAGCAGGGGCAGACGATCGCGGAGCACACCCAGACGATCGCGTCCCAGGGTGAAACGATCGCCGGGCACACCGAGACGATCGCGTCCCAGGGCGAGACGATCGAGGAGCAGGGCGAGACGATCGCGGAGCACACGCAGGAGATCGCGGCGAGGACCTTTTCGGTGATCAGCGTGACGATTCCGGCGTCGAGCTGGAACCAGCAGTCGGTGGGGACCGCGACCGCGGCCGTTGCCGTGACGGGCGTTAAATCGACGGATTTTGCTGTCTGCGGTCAAAACGACCGCGACATTTCGACGTCCAGAGTC
>Ga0310691_10001517_pt1 | contig 35215 bp, 26 predicted proteins | sample 176DNAGHGlowgp2_FD_203887 | JGI IMG/M metagenome (GOLD analysis project Ga0310691, IMG submission 203887) | Sheep rumen microbial communities from Palmerston North, Manawatu-Wanganui, New Zealand - 1766 DNA GHGlow gp2 (v2) (version 2) | ecosystem: Host-associated > Mammals > Digestive system >... | reverse complement strand
GGTTGGTTTTTTCCTCTCTGTAGGACGCAGACAACCTCGTCGCTACGCTCCGAGAACGTCTGCGTCCTACAGAGAGGGATGTCTATTTTCTACTCCAAGAAATTGCACTTCTATCTTGAAAGTATATTCTGGGGATTTATTGGCTAAGGAGCTTGGGAGGAGAGGAGCGTGCTGCGTGCCGCTCCTTTCCTCCCAAGCTCCCTAGACAATAAAATACTTACTTGCTGTCCGCCGCGAGTGTAGCATCCCTCTTGGCGATGCGCTTCGCCACGCCGATGGCCCCCGTGGGACACACCAGTCGGCAGAGGTGGCAGCCCACGCACTTAGTACCCACGAAGTGCGGCTGTCGGGTGGCCGTGTCGAAGGTGATGGCCTGGTGGCCGCCGTCCCTGCACGATGTGTAGCAGCGTCCGCAGCCTATGCAGCGGCTGCGGTCGAGCTTCGGATAGACGACGGTGTCGCGGTCGAGTTCCGAGGGCAGCACGAAGTTGGGCAGCTCCTCGCCGACGATGTCGTCCAGCCGCGTAATGCCCCGCTGTCGCAGGTAGTTCTGCATGCCCAGCAGCAGGTCGTCGATGATGCGGTAGCCATACTGCATCACGGCGGTACACACCTGCACGTTGCGGCATCCCAGCTGCATAAACTCCAGGGCGTCGCGCCACGTCTCGATGCCGCCGATGCCGCTGAACTGAATAGGGTGGAGCTTGTTCATAATATGGTGTGAGGCCATCTCCAGGATGAATCGCAGGGCGATGGGCTTCACGGCCTTGCCGCTATATCCCGACACCGTCTTCTTCTGGCTTATCTCGGCCAGTGGCGACATGGTGATGCTCTTGATGGTGTTGATGGCCGATATGGCGTCGGCGCCGGCAAAGTAGGAGCCGATGGCGGGTTCGGCCATGTGGGTGATGTTGGGTGTCATCTTAGGTATGACGGGAATCTTCACCGCCCGCTTCACGTAGGTGGTGAAGAATACGACGAGCTCAATGTCCTGGCCCACGTCGCTGCCCATGCCCGCCAGTCGCATCTGCGGACACGAGAAGTTCAGCTCCACGGCGTCGCAGCCCGCCTCCTCGGCCATCTTCGCCAGCTCTATCCACTCCTCCTCATACTGTCCCATGATGGACGCAATGACCCCCTTCTGCGGGTAGTTGTGCTTCAGCCGTCGCAGGATGTCGAAGTCCACCTTGTAGGGATTCTCAGAGAGCTGTTCCATGTTGCGGAAGCCCTCTATCGCCGTGCCGTTCTTCACGGCGTCGAAGCGTGGCGACACCTCGCGGATTTCCTGTTTGCAGATGGTCTTGTAGAACACGCCGCCCCAGCCCATGTCGAAGGCCCGTGCCACCATGTCGTAGTTGGTACACACGGCCGACGAGGCCAGGAAGAACGGGTTCTCGCAGTGTATGCCGCAGAAGTCGATGGCCAGCGACACCTCCTTCTCGTCCTGCTGTGCAGGGCGTGGCGGTGTGTCGGTGACTGTCGCGGCGTTGTCGCTGACAATGGCCCTGCGCAACTCGCCGATGCGTATGGGGCGGTCGTAGTGGATACAGGCCTGTTCGGCAGCCGTCAGGTCGGCATCGCTGCAGCCGTCCAGCCATTGTCCGGCCAGCTGTTCGTTGCCGAAGCGGATGGCTCTGATGGCTCGTGCGGGGTCGCCCGAGGGGCACGCTCGGCTGCATGGGGCATCCACGCACAGCAGGCAGCGGTTTGCCTCCTCGCGGATGTTCATCTTTCTCGTTCTTGTTTCCGTCATAAGGTTTGTTCTTTTGTGGGTTAAGTAATTGATAGGCAGTCAGCTGACGCAGGTTGATTTAGTTACAGGCCCCACCCCCAGCCCCTCCCCTTGAAGGGAGGGGAATACCGCGAAGACCCCCCACGGCGGGCAAGGCGGCAGCCGCTCCCCTCCCTTCAAGGGGAGGGGCTGGGGGTGGGGCCTGTATCTTTCTCATGCCAGCTTATTCTTTAACGGTTACTAAAGGTAATGGTAGTATAGTTCTCTTCGGCTACAAAGATACAAATTAACGGGCGAAAAAGCAAGCGAATGACGAAGTTTTTTCTGCTGCCTACGTGTTATGGCTCGTTTGGCCGTGGCCGCCTCTATGCTTGCCGCAGGCAGACACCCACAGACCGCCGGCCTTAGTGCTTGGTCACACCGTGTGACAAAAGCGGTCACACGGTGTGACCGGACGCTTTGGCCGGGCCTGAGCGTGAGAACCCTCCGATGAGGCGTGGTGTGATGTGCTGCTGACGGTGGCCTTTCCCCTTGTGTGCCCATGCTTCCGGCCCCCGGTTTTCGGCCGTCTGGCTACTTCGGCCGACAATAGTGATGACATTTTGCACCCTCGTACATCTTATTATATATAAAACCAAACAATTCATAACACAACAGTAATGAACGCAAGACATCTGGAACTCCTCGCCGAGAAGAACCGCAAGCGGCTCGTCGAGGTGGTGTATGCCGCCAAAGCCGGACACATCGGCGGCGATCTGTCGTGCCTGAACGTGATGACGGCACTGTATTTTGAAGTAATGAAAAACCTCGACCCCGCCAGGCCGAAGGCTCCTGAGCGCGACCGCTTCGTGCTCTCGAAGGGCCACTGCGTGGAGGCCCTCTACGTCACCCTTGAGGCCAAGGGATTCCTGAAGCCTGAGGTGCTCGACACGCTGGGCCACTTCGGCTCCATACTCAGCGGCCACCCCACCATCGAGGTGCCGGGCATCGAGGTGAACAGCGGAGCGCTGGGTCACGGCCTGAGCATCGGCGTGGGCATGGCCATTGCCGCCAAGATGGACCAGAAGGCGTGGCACACCTACGTGCTGATGGGCGACGGCGAGCAGGGCGAGGGCTCTATCTACGAGGCTGCCATGGCCGGCAACCGCTATCATCTGGACAATCTGGTGGCCATCATCGACCGCAACCACCTGCAAATCAGCGGCAACACCGAGGACGTGATGCCGCTGGACTCTATCCGCGAGCGCTGGACGGCCTTCGGCTGGGACGTGAAGGAGATGGACGGCGACTCGATGGACGACATTCTCAAGACGTTTGCCGCCATCGACTACACCAACGGCAAGCCCCACCTGCTGGTGTCGGACACGACGAAGGGCCGTGGCGTGAGCTTCATGGAGGGCGTTGCCAAGTGGCACCACGGCGTGCTCAACGAGGAGCAGTGCCGTGCCGCCGTAGAGGAGATAGAGGCCCGTATCGCCGAGTTGGAACGTGAGCAGTAAATAGTAAATAGTTAATCGTCAAATAGTAAATAGAAAAGATGATAGCATGTAGAAAACAGTTTACCGACACCTTGTTGGAACTGGCTCGTAAAGACAAAGATATCATTGCCGTGACCACCGACGCCCGTGGCTCTGTGACCCTGGGCGACTATGCTGCGGCACTGCCCGAACAGTTTGTCGAGTGTGGCATCGCCGAGCAGGATGCCGTCGGCATTTCGGCCGGACTGGCACACAGCGGCAAGAAAGTGTTCTGCTGCGGACCCGCCTGCTTCTATGTGGCCCGCTCGTTGGAGCAGGTAAAGGTCGACCTGGCCTACTCGGAGAATCCCGTCACCATACTGGGTGTGTCGGGCGGTGTGGCCTACGGGGCCCTGGGTGCCACCCACCACTCGCTGCACGACATTGCCGTGCTGCGCACCTTCCCCGGCATGACCGTCTGCCTGCCCTCCGACTGGCGCGTCACCCAGAAGCTCGTCCGCCTGCTGGTCGACTTCAACAAGCCGTGCTACGTCCGTGTGGGACGTGCCGCCGTGCCCGATGTCTATAGCGACGACAGTTTCGACTTCGAGGTGGGCAAGGCCATCCAGCTGCTCGACGGCACCGACGTGACCATCGTAGCCACCGGCGAGACCGTCTACCACGCCTGGCAGGCTGGTCTGCAGCTGCGCCAGCAGGGTGTCCAGGCCCGTGTGCTCGACTGCTCGTGGCTGAAGCCGTTCGACGAGGAGGCCATCCGCCGTGCTGCCCGCGAGACGGGGCGCATCGTCACCGTCGAGGAGCACTCACGGTTTGGCGGCCTCGGCGCCATGGTCTGCGAGACCGTCAGCGAGCAGCCCGTGCCTGTCCGCATCATTGGCATCCCTGACGAGAATGTCGTCCACGGCACCAACGCCGAAATCTTCCACCACTACGGCATGGACGCCGAGGGTATTGTGAAATCAACACTTGACTTTATCCGATGAACTACATCATAGCCATTGACCAGAGCACGTCGTCCACCAAGGCGCTGCTGTTTGACGAGCAGTGCCGCATGGTGGCTCGCACCAGCGTCGACCACCAGCAATACTACCCCCAGACGGGTTGGGTGGAGCACGACGCCGAGGAGATATATAATAATATGGTGGAGGCCATCCGCCAGCTCATTGCCAATTGTCAATGCTCAATGGACAATGTTCAATGGAGCTTGGCCATCACTAACCAGCGCGAGACCGCCGTGGTGTGGAACCGTCAGACCGGCAAGCCCATCAGCCGTGCCGTCGTGTGGCAGGACACCCGTGGCGCCGAACTCTGCCAGCGGCTGCGCTCGCTGGGCTACGCCAAGAGCGTGTTCGACAAGAGCGGACTGCTCATCGACCCTAACTTCTCGGCAACGGGCGTCAAGTGGCTGCTCGACAACGTCGAGGGGGCACGCCAGCAGGCCAACGACGGCCAGCTGCTCATGGGCACCATCGACGCTTGGCTCGTCTGGCGACTGACGGGCGGCCGCGTGCATGCCACCGACTATACCAATGCCTCGCGCACCATGCTGTTCAACATCCACACCATGGACTGGGACGACGACCTGCTCCGGCTGTTCGACATTCCGCGCAGCATGATGCCGGAGGTCAGACCCTGCGATGCCGTCTATGGCGAGACCACCTGCGAGGGCATCTTCGACCGCCCCATCCAGATAGCCGGCGTGCTGGGCGACTCCCATGGCGCCTTGGTAGGCCAGATGTGCTTCGCGAAGGGTTCTGGCAAGGTGACCTACGGCACGGGCTCCAGCGTCATGGTCAACATCGGCGAGCAGCCCAAGGCAGCGCCCGCTGGACTGGTGACCAGCGTGGCCTTCTCGGCCTTCGGCAAGACCTACTATGGCTACGAGGGCAACATCTACAGCACAGGAGCCACCCTGAAGTGGCTCGCCGACCAGCTGCAGCTGGTTGGCCACCCCAAGGACATAGAGGCGCTGGCCACCAGCGTGGCCGACAATGGCGGCGTCTACATCGTGCCGGCATTCGCAGGCCTCGGTGCCCCGTGGTGGCAGCCGGGGGTCAAGGGTGCCGTGTTCGGACTGACCTTTGCCGCTACGAAGGCCCACGTGGTGAGGGCCGCCCTGGAGTCGATAGCCTACCAGATAAAGGACCTCATCGACGTCATGGCGCGTTCCACCGGCGGCCGCCTCAGCGAGATATGCGCCGACGGCGGACCCACCAAGAACCGCTTCCTCATGCAGTTCCAGGCTGACATGCTCGATACGCCGGTCGTCTGCACCGAGGTCGACGATGCCTCGGCCTTCGGAGCCGTCATCATGAACGGCTTCGCACGCCACCTGTGGCAGTCGTTCGACGAGGTCACCGGCTTCCGCAAGGTCGTGCAGACCTACCAGCCCAAGCCCGGCCCGCACTGTGGCTCGCTCTATCAGGGCTGGCGCAATGCCGTCAACCAGCTGATAAAGTAGCATCGGCCCCCTAACAGAGGGGACTACAGGGGTCAGAACGGCCCCCAAAGAGAGTACACAAGCAATATATCAATAACTAAACGGGGGGAAGAACCGCTTGTTCAGACCCCCATCCCCCTGACTTAGGGGGGCTAAACGAAGCAAATATGAGAAACGGAAAGACCTGTTTTGGCGTGATTATCGGAACCCGCGCCTATTTCAATTCAGAGTTAGCCAAGGACGTGCGCAAGCAACTGCTCAAGACGCTCGACGACTGCGGCTACGAGTATGTCATCCTGCCTGAGGACGCCACGCCCACCGGCAGCAGCTCCATAGAGACCCGCGAGGACGGACTGAAGGTGTCACGACAGTTTCGCGACCACCGCGACGAGATTGACGGCATCATCGTCTCGCTGCCTAACTTCGGCTTCGAGATAGGCATCATCAATGCCATCAGCGATGCCAACCTGGGCGTGCCCGTCATGGTGCAGGCCTGCGACGACGACAACGACAAGGTGGACCTCGACAACCGCCGCGATGCCTTCTGCGGCAAGATTTCGGTGTGCAACAACCTCTACCAGTATGGCATACCCTTCACCGACACCACCCTGCACACCTACAGCATCTACGACCCCCTGCTGGCTAAGGACATCAACCGCTTTGCAGCCATCTGCCGCGTGGTCAACGGGTTGCGCCACTGCCGCATCGGACAGATAGGCACCCGTCCGCTGGGCTTCAACACCTGCCGCGCCAGCGAGAAGCTGCTGCAGCGCTACGGCATCACCGTCGTGCCCGCCGACCTCAGCGAGATTCTCTTCGCCGCCCAGAAGATTGCCGACGACGACCCACGGTTCATCGAGATGTGCCAGCGCACCAGCAACTATGCCGAGGTGCCCGACAACTACAAGGACAAGCTGGCCGTGCAGGCTAAGTTCAGCGTGGCCGTCGAGGAGTGGATAAAGGCTAACGACGTGCAGGCCGTGGCCATTCAGTGCTGGGACTCGCTGGAGCAGAACTACGGCTGCGCACCCTGCGTCACCATGTCGATGCTCGGCGACAAGCTCATTCCCGCAGCCTGCGAGACCGACCTCGCCGGCGCCGTGTCGATGTATGCGCTGACGCTGGCCTCTGGCAAGGCATCGGCCCTGCTCGACTGGAACAACAACTTTGCCGACGACCGCAACAAGTGTGTCTGCACCCACTGTGGCAACTATCCCAAGTCGTTTGTGCAGAACGACCTGAAGCTCGGACCACTCGGCGTGCTCGGACGCACACTCGGCAAGGTGAAGACCTTCGGCGCCGTCTATGCCAAGGTCACCAGCGGACCGTTCACCTTCTTCCGCATATCCACCGACGACCCCAAGGGCTGTATCAAGGCTTATCTCGGCAAGGGCGAGATAACCGACGACCCGTACGGCATGGACGGATGTATCGCCGTCACCAAGGTTGACAATCTGCAGGGGCTCATGAAGTATATCTGCAAGAACGGCTTCGAGCACCATGTGGCCATGTGCCGCACCGATGTCGTCGACATCCTCAACGAGGCCGTCGAGACCTACCTCGGCTGGCAGCTCTACGTCCATGAGTAAGCCCCCACAGTGCCCTTTGATTCCGTCAAAGGGCCGCCGCCGGGCCGCCTCGTGGCCGCCCCACAGTGCCCTTTGATTCCGTCAAAGGGCAATATCCAGGATTTCCCCAAAGCGTGCTATCTTCACCAGCCGCTCGTGGGGAAATTCTTCTGATTGCTCCAAGGCCCACACCACATGGTAGGGGATATGCACGGCATACGCCCCGACGGCCAGCGCCGGCGCTATGTCCGAGCGGAACGAGTTGCCAACCATCAGCGTCTGCTCAGGGGCCACGCCCAGGTTCTCGCACAGCTGGCGGTACTCGCGCTCCGTCTTGTTCGACACCGTCTCCATGTGCGAGAAGTACGGCTCCAGACCTGACCGCCTGAGCTTGTTCTCCTGGTCGAGCAGCTCGCCCTTGGTGAACACCACCAGCTGGTAGCGGCGCCGCTCGGCCAGCCGCTGCAGCGTGGCCTCCACCTCCGGCAGCGGCGTGGTGGGAAACGTCAGCAGCTCCTTGCCAAGCGCTAATAGGCGGGCCACGATGTCGCCCGTCAGCTGACCGTCGGTCACCCGCACGGCATTCTCTATCAGCGACAGCGTGAATGCCTTCGTGCCATAGCCCGTCAGCGGCAGGTTCTGGCGCTCGGTGGCAAACAGCCCCTCGCTGACCTCGCGGGCCGTCGCCCACGGGGCCAGCAGTTCGCAGCACTTACGCTCCACGTCGTCAAACCACGACTGGCAGTCCCATAGCGTGTCGTCGGCATCGAAGGCCACCACGCGTATATCGTTCCATCTTTTCTCCATGATGCGCAAAGGTACGAAGAAGCCTGCGAAAGGCGCCCTCCCTTTCACACTTTTTTACCTTTTTTGTCCCTTTTCCTTTCTCTTTTTGTGGAAAACGCCGTACCTTTGCCGCGTATTCAGTCAACAAACAATCAACGGTTTAAACAACAAAAACTATGACGAAAGGTTTACATTCATTCCTTTGGACAGCCCTGACAGCGCTGCTGCTGGCTATGCCGGTCGGCGGTCAGGCTGCCCGTGTGACGAAAGCCTACCCCGTGAAGCATGCCGTGCGCCAGCTGACGGCGGCCACGGCGGCCACTTCCGGTCAGCGTGCCAACAGGGGCGGCGAGGTGGTCGACGACCACGGCATCATCGTGGCGCCAGCCGATGGCGAGAGCAAGCTCTACGAGCGCACCGGACAGGGCATGTTCGGCGAGGCCTACGACGACGGCGTGTTCCTGGGCTATGAAGACCAGGACGGCACCATCGAGATTGTGGAGTGTGCCGACGGCACGGTCTACATCAAGGACATCCTCTGTGAGCTGCAGCGCGGCTACTGGGTCAAGGGCACCAAGAGCGGCAACACCATCACCGTGCCTACCAGGCAGACCATCCTCTACGACGAGGGCTACGATGCCACCGTCAGCCTGCGCTGGGCCCACGGCCTGGGCGACGACGAGGGAACCATCCTGCCCGTCGACGACCGTGGCGACCACTTCACGTTCACCATCGGCACCGACGGCTCCATCAGTCTGGAAGGCACCACCCAGTTCGGCATGGGCCTGGAGGTGTTCTTCATGGGTGCCTTCTGGGACGACAACGACGAGTTCTCGTGCTATGGCGACGCGCTGACCAAGTGGCTACCCATCGTGGTGGTGACGCAGGTCGACGAGCTGCCTTACCTCAACACCTTCAATACGCTGGGCGAGCAGCGCTCGTTTACCATCGTCGACGGCAACGGCGACGGCAGCACATGGACCCACTGGGGCGGTCATCCGGCCCACTATGGCAGCGAGGAGGCCAACGACGAGTGGCTCATGTCGCCCGCCATCAAGCTGGAGGCCGGCAAGAACTACCGCGTGGCCATCGACGCCTTCAAGAACGACCTCGAGACACCGAAGACCGTCGAGGTGAAGCTGGGCACGGCACCCACCGCTGAGGCCATGACCCAGCAGGTCATCGCCCCCACCAGCATCGACTGGCTGACGGCAAAGACCCTGGAGCAGCAGACGCTGAAGGTCAGCCAGACGGGCTACTACCACTTCGGCATTCACGACTGCAGCGAGCCGGGTGGCCTCTCGCTCATCGTCGACAACTTCCTCGTGGAGCTGTCGGCTGCCGACGGTGCGCCTGCTGCCATCACTGACCTGACACTGTCGCAGCCTGCCGACAAGCTGCAGACCATCGTCAGCTTCACGGCACCTGCCACGGCGGTCGACGGCTCGACGCTGACGGCCAATCTGACGAAGATAGAAGTGCTGCGCGACGGAGCCGTGGTCAAGACCGTCAGCAATGTGGCGCCTGGCTCGGCCCAGCAAGTGACCGACGACGATGCACAGCTGACCGTGGGCAACCATCGCTACGAGGTGCTGGCCTACAATGCTCAGGGCTTCGGACTGAAGGGACCCTCGGCCTCCATCTTCCTCGTGGCTGCTCAGGACATCCCCTACACGGTTGACTTTACCGATGCTTCCATCCTCGACCAGGTGAAGATTATCGATGCCAACGGCGACGGCACCACCTGGATGTGGAACGACAACTACGGCGGCCTGTCGTTCAGCGACAGCTACGATGCCGACGGCGACGACTACCTCGTGGTGATGCCCGTCAAGGCGGAGGCCGGCCATAACTATAAGGTGACGTTCACCGCACATACGAGCTATGCCGCCGAACGCTTCGAGGTGGTGGCCGGCACGGCTCCTGAAGCCGATGCGCTGACCATCACGGCCATTGAGACCACCGCCTTCCAGGCCGACGAACCCACCAGCTTCGAGGGCAACTTCACCGCGCCGGCCGATGGCCTCTACTACGTGGCCATACATGCTCTCAGCGACATGTACAACACCAGCCTCATTGCCGACCAGCTGACCATTAGCGCCGGTGCGGCCACGCTGGCACCGGCCGCCGTGACTGACCTGGCCATTGCGGCTGCCGACAAGGGCGAGAAGAAGGCCATAGCCACCTTTACGGCGCCCGCCACCGCCGTCAACGGCACACCGCTGACGGGCACGCTGACACACATCGACCTCTACTGCGACGGTGAGCTGTGTACAGCTAAACAGAATGTTGCTGTGGGCAGTGCCGTCGTCATGGAAGTTCCCGTCCAGACCGCCGGCGAGCACACCTTCCAGGTGCAGGCCGTCAACGACGCTGGCGTAGGCATCATCAGCAGCAAGGTCAAGGCATGGATAGGTCAGGATCTCCCTGGCAGCTTCTACGGACTGAAGGCCGTAGACAACGGCACCAGCGTAGACTTCAGCTGGACACCCGTCAGCGAGGGCCAGGAGGGCCGCTACTTCAATCCTGACGACGTAGAGTATCAGATATGGACCACGGCCTACGACGGATGGTCGAGCTACACCCCCATGGAGAAGGTGGGTGCCGTGAAGGGTGCCGACCATTACACGCTGACCACCAACACCGACGAGGGCCAGCAGCAGTGGTTCTACTGGTCGGTGGTGCCCGTAAACGATGCTGGCGCGGGCTATCCCCAGCATGTGGGCTTCATCGTAGGCGCACCCTATAGCCTGCCCTTCAAAGAGACGGTCGAGGGTGGACAGCTGTCTACCATCTGGAACAAGTCCGACCAGGCCGTCACGGTGTCTACCGACGAAGCCTCCGACGGCGACGGTGCTGCCATTGCCTTCACCATCGGCTCTGACTGGGATGCCGGCGAGCAGCACATCACCACGGGCAAGCTGGGCCTGAACACTGCCGCCGAGCCGGCACTCCACGTCGACGTGAAGGCCCTCGGCGTCAGCACGCTCAAGGTGCTGGGCACCAAAGCCTACGGCGAACCCGTCCTGTTGCAGGAGGTGCCCCTGACCGACAGCTATGCTGAGGCCGTCGTGCCCCTGAGCAGCATCAAGGACGAGCGCTTCTCCACGCTCACCTTCGTGGCCAACTTCGTCAATCCGTCTAATGTCGGCTGGTTTGGCGTTGAGTCGTGGGGCGACGTGGTGTTCATCGACAATATCCGCATCGTCGACGATGCCGCCGACGGCATTGGTGCCGCCACCACTGCCCGTCCCACCGACCAGTCGCAGTGGTACACCATCGATGGCCGCCGCCTGGCCGCCAAGCCTGCCCAAAAGGGCATCTACGTGGTCGATGGCCGCAAGGTCGTGGTGAAGTAATCGCCACAGCCTTTCTAAACACACTGAACCCCAGAAGCCTTCCTGACTCCTGGGGTTCTTCGTGGTGTCTCTAAAGAGTTAGAGTTGCTTCTAAGGAGCATGGGATTCAAGGAGGGGCCTCCCCTGTGTGCCATTAGAATAATACTCCTACTCTCCTTGACTCCTTAGAATATATATCCACATCCTTAGAATCCTTGAATCCCCAAATCCTTAGAGAACCAACAAACAGCGCCACTCCTCTCCTCTCCTCCACGCCTCCTTAGAATTTTTGACAAGTTTTTCTACCTTTTCCTTTGTCGTTTCCCCGTTTCTTTGTATCTTTGCATCGCCGTCGGGCATTCTGACGGGCGGCATACACATTGGCAAGGGCTGCAGCGCCATGTACACCAGCCCGCTATATAATAAAGGTACGCGTGAGCGCCCCTTCTCGGAAAGAAGCAAACAATTACTTACGTTATAAACAGTTTAATCAAATTAAATCATTATGAAACGGAAACATTTACTCAAATCAATGCTCCTGCTATGCGCCCTCATAGCAGGGAGCAGTGTGGCGTGGGGCCAGACGGATGTTAAGTACACTTTTAATAGTAAATCGTGGGGTGCGACAGTCGGAAGTGATGATGCTAATTGGACAAGCGGAAAAGACGGTAATGCTCTTAATACGGGCCGTGGGGTACAGGTTACGACAGGTGTTTCTGGTGCTAATGCTACATCACCCACTTCTTTGTCTAATATTTCCAAGATCGTAGTTACTTATAGTACTAATGCAAGTGCAGGCGCAGGGTCAATATCCTTTCAGATTGGCTCTGGTACAGCAAAAAGTCAGAATGTGACAAAAACGGGAGGGACAACAGACCGAACTTTAACCTACAACTTTTCGCCAAATGAAACCGGAAAGGTAAAGATAACCGTTGCATGTACTACTAATTCTATTTATGTTAAGGATGTTACAATAACATATACAGAAGGAGCTCCTAAAGCAGCAAATGAGATAGCGTGGAATGCAGCAACCAAGGACGTGACATATAGCGTTGAACCCTATGGCCTTCCAGTTTTGTCTAATCCACACAGTTTGCCGATAGAATATAGTTCTTCAGACACTTCCGTAGCCTCCATAGATTCGGAGACGGGCGTTGTTACTATTAATAACGTGACAGGTAGCACAACAATTACTGCAAGCACTGTTGGCGATGCAGATTATGCTGCGGGTGCCGTTTCTTACACTCTTAATGTGACTCGTAAGGTAATTCTTGAGGATGGCGTTTTTGATTTTAGCTATGGTGAAGACTATGGCTCAGAAGCCGAGTATAAAACATCTTCGTCAATCGACATGACTGAAACAACATGGACTTCAGGTGATATAACTTTAGTCATTGGTGGAAGAAATATCTGGGAAGAAGAAACTGGCTACATAAAACTGTATAAGGCTACTGCATCGCAAACGACCGCAGGTAATATTACTGTGTCTTGCCCTTCTGGTAAGGTGATAACAAAGATTCTGTTGACAGGACCTTATTCTGGTACTGGTTCTTTGGGCAATCTCTCAGCTAACATAGGTGATTATATTGTTACAAGTGAATCAGCTATTTGGACTGGTATTGCTTCTAATGTTAAATTTACTGCCTCTAATTCAACCTATATTGGTATTGTTGCAGTTACTTATGGTTCTATCGTTCCTGTAAAAGTATCTTCCGCAGGGTGGGCTTCATTTAGTGCTGGTGTACCTCTCGACTTCACGGGCACTGGCGTGACGGCCTACATAGCAAAGGCAAAGAATGCAAGCACGGTGACCCTGACGGAGATAGCAAAGGTTCCTGCCGCAACAGGTATTGTGGTGAATGCTACTGCTGGTACGTACAATATTCCTGTTCTTACCGAGGCAGCCGATGCTACTACGGGCAACCTGCTGAAGCCGAACCTGACGGCAACGACACTTTCGAGCGACTACTATACGCTGGCAGTCGATGGCAGTAACAACCCCATCTTCAAAAAGTCTTCTGGCGTGGGAACGCTTGCCGCTGGCAAGGCTTATCTTGACTTGACGGGCTCTGCCGCAGAGTTGAACGTTGACTTTGGCGGCAACAGCGCTGACGACCAGACCACGGGCATTTCTGCCATTGAACATTCAACATTGAACATTGAACATTCAGAAGTGTACAATCTCAGTGGCCAGCGTATCAGCCAGCCCACGAAGGGCCTGTACATCGTGAATGGCAAGAAGGTCGTTGTGAAGTAACGAACGGGAATTTCCCCTAATTTCTTTCAAACAAATAAAAAGTAGACACTATGAACAAGAAAGCATATATCAATCCAGAACTGGAAACAATAGAAGTGAAAGCCATCAGTTTGTTGGCTGGTTCTACGGACGCTCCTCTGAGTGATGAGCCACAGAACAACAGCGATGCACTAAGTCCACGATACGACGACATCAGCTTCTGACCATCATTAACGTCCTTCCCCCGACTTGCCCAACGAGTCGGGGGATTTTTTTGTAGTTACTTAATTGACGCTTCTTGTAGCAGTTCGGGAAATATTGTTCCGTCAGAAAAAGCCGCCGATGCTTCACGCACCAACGGCTCAAGCGTTCTTTTATATGAAGTATTCAAAGTCCCTCGCGGAACGAAGAATCATAATGATACGGCAGCAAGCTCGGCACTCATCCGCTTCACCGCCTCCTGTAATTTTGCCCGTGTCCGTTCACCTGCGAAAGCCTTGCCAACCTTATACAGACGCAGCTTGCTTTCGTTCACTCCTGCTACTTGTGCGAACTTGGTAATGTTTATCCAGTCGAAGCAGTCGAAGAAGGATTGCAAGTCGTATTGGTATGACACGGAAACGCCCTTGTACTTGTCAGGCAAATCGCCATGAGCCGCTATATAGGCATCCTGTGCCTCTTTCACTACGGACATGAAATCAGCCTTTGCTTCGGCAAGGGAATTGCCGTAACCACCGAGACAGTAGTTGCCTATCTGCTCATCACTTGTAATGGAGTAGTACCCATTATCTGTTTTTTCAATCAGTGCCTTTACTTTCATGACTTTTTACATTAAAATGATGCTATCCAAAGATGCTATCCAAACAGGGTGGGGGTGACTTTTTCGATGTTTTCCTTTGTCATTTCTAAATAATTCCCTACCTTTGCAAATGTAATATGGATGACGGTAAACGAGCATATGTTCGTTATACCGCTCTCCGCGAATCAAAAGAATACAAATATGGACACGACACTCTCGTTAGAAAACATCCTCCACATGTTGAGTGGACTGAGCCTTAGCAATCGCCAGTGGCTGGCCAGCCATTTGGTAGAGCCCGATGAACTTGAACGTGCTAAGTCGCTAAAGAATGACGAAGAATGGATTCGCGAACTTCAGGGACTTCATTACGAAGGAGAACCTACAGCTGAAGAACTGAAGCGTTCGCTTCGCCAGAGCCATAGCTTTAGAGGACGGGAATTACGATTAACGTATGATAATGAATAATAAACTGTACCTTCTTGACACAAACGTGCTTATCGACTTCATTGACGGAGTTGACACAGTAATAGAGCATGTCTTGAATGTGGGAGTGAGGAGTTGCTGTATGTCTGTTATATCCTTGCACGAACTATATTTTGGCGCTCAACTTGCAAGAGAGAGAAAAGAAGAGTTTTATGACAAGGAAATGAAGAAGATATCAAAACTTCAAGAATACTTTACCGTACTTCCTCTTGAAAAAGGAGGCGAACTTTATGGGCACATAAAGTATGTACTCCGAAAAAAGGGGAAGATGGCTGATGAGTTTGACATGCTCATAGCCAGTCAGGCCTTATGTGAAGGGTTGACTGTGGTAACCGATAACGTGAAACATTTTGAGAATATTCCAAATTTAAACATTGAGAACTGGACGGAACGTTAGATTCCTACTTAAAGTTCAACATAAGAAACGCCGCCGCACCATCACGGTGCAGCGGCGTTCAGACTTTAATTCTCGTGTCGCCACAACCCCTCACGGGCCCCACGGCGACACACATATTTATTAACCTTTAAACCAAAACTCCTCACGCTCATTGGCGTGGGATGCCTTTTAGAGGAGAGTGGCTTGTTGCAAATTGACAATGGATGATTGACAATTGACAATGTCCATCCCTCGACTCGAATTATTCTTTCTTATTCTTTCTGTATGGGCTGGTGGCTCGACGGCCACCAGCCGTAGGATTGCCGTGGCTTTCAAACTCTCAGAAATCCTGACCACGGCATCCGAAAGAGCAGTGGCTTAGAAGCCGAACATGTTGGGGTCGGTGTCGAAGCCGGGGGCGGCAGCACCGCCTGCATCACCAGGTGTGGGGGTGGACACGTCGCCACTTACTGCCAGCATCTGCTGAGTCTGTACCTTGATGACTTCCAATTCTGGATTGATATATGTTTTCTTGTTCATAGTGTATTCTTTTTATTTGTTTGAAAGATATTAGGGGAAATTGTGGGAAATCTCCATCAGTTATTTCACTATCACCTTCTTGCCATTCACGATGTACAGGCCTTTCGTGGGCTGGCTGACACGCTGACCGTTGAGGTTGTACACCTCTGACTGTTCAATGTTCAATGTTGAATGTTCAATGGCCGAAATGCCAGTCGTAATGTCGTCAGAGCTCTCATCGCCAAAGACGATGCTCATTCCAGGAGCACCATCGCCGAAGATTGCTGCGGGAACGACGAAGTAAGCACGCAGACCCTTCATCGTGGCAACGCCATCACTTGAAGGATAGCTGAACGTACCGCTGGTGTTCAGGAACTGCTCGGTCTTGTTAGTCTTCAGTGTCACTTTGTTATAGGTGCCCTTGAAGCTGAACTCCTGACTGCTGGCATTGCTCTTGGTCACGGTGCCTGCTGCTACGGCCTTCACGTCAACACTCTCGAAGGTGGGGTCCACCACGTCTGCCGTAGGCTTCACCAGATACGGGGTGCCAGCCTCCATCGTAGTAGAAACAGTCGCAAACTTCAGCGTAGTACCTTCCACGCTACTGAACTCCTGAACGTCGGCACCATACAGCGGACTATCTGTGTCCGTCAGGTCAACATCGAAGGGCAGGCAGATAGAGTTGAAGTAGCTGGCGCTCAGTGTGCGGGTCAGCGTCACGTTCGACATACCCAAAGCGGTGGGAGTAAAGTCCGTGGCCTCCTCAGTCATGGCGAGGGTCGGAATAAATGTTATCTTCATAATGCGAATAGCAACACTAGTTGTACCATCGCTCTCCATTCCTGTTATAACAACATTGCCTGCTGCAACAGGAATTTCACCAGAAGTTACTGTCTTACCGCCTTTTCCATGCGCATCGTCAGCTGCACCACGGTCAGCATAGTATGTGGTGTTTGAACCATTTACATTTAAGAAGCGTTGCTTACTATCACCGCTTGAGCCTGTATCTGCGAAGTCAACAATAAGTATACCGGGAATAGTGGTATTGAAAGTCCATGTACCAGCTTGTGACCTCTTTCCTTGATTAGGAAATTGTCCCTTAAACATGAGAGCATCTCCGTCAAAGCCAGAGGGTATTACTAATGTCGTTAATGCTGCAATATCAGTATATGTTAATTCATCGCTACTGCTAGGGACAGATACTGCTGTCAATTCTAAAGATTGATTCCATGAAGTCCAATCCCAAACCTTCTTGACTCCGATAGGAGTAATGGAACTTTTAACAAACTTAGTGATAGTTGCTGAAACCACTTCGCTATCACTATATCCATCTTTTATAGCAATAGCCTTAATGGTCGTCGTTGCTGTAATAGAGGGCTTGCTATCACCATCATAGAGAGAGCTAGACGATGTGGGCGTGCTTCCGTCTGTTGTGTAGTAGATAGATACACCGTCGGTAGCTGAAGTCATTGTAATCGTCTGTGAATCTCCTAAGAAGTAAGAGCCGTCTACAGGAGAAATGACGGGGTTCTCACATTGTAAGTTTTGCTTAACTCGGACTGTATAGACTATTTCCGAACCCGTAAGACCAATAGATGCAGTTCCAATGTAGTAACCATCCGTCACTGTACCATCAAAAGTCACAGTAACATCTTTATCCTTCGTGGAACTGTCGTCGTAAGTTACGGTTTTTACCAGTTTAATATTAGAAGGTTTGGAAATTGTTTTTTGATCATCTGTCAATGTGATGGTTGTGCTACTAACGCTATAACCAGCTGTACCAGCATCTTTTGTTAAGGTAGTTTCTCCTACTTTAACAGCATCGCTAGATTTCAGTACTTCAGAGGTCGCAACTGCTTCCTTTACTGCTGTGTATTTAATACCTTTAGCTTTAAAGTCATCTGATGTGCCAAATACAAGGTAGTATTTACCTCCATCGGTCAAAATGTCGGAGGAAGTATAAGCTATTGTAGAACTCTCCCATGAACTTGATTTCATCGCAACCTTTCTGGTATCATCTTTAACGGTACCATTAGTTTTGTAGATGTATAGATACCTAGTAGATTTGTCTGAAGATCCTTTAAAGGCTATGGTTCCTTCTATGGAAGCAGAAGGAACTTCAACCCATACACTTTTGTTTTGCCATTTACCCTCATCAAAAGTAGCTGTGTAGGTACCTGTAGGGCTTTGTGTAAAGGTAGACAATGAATAAGTAAAATCCGCAGCTGCCCACGCACCAGTCACTGCGCAGAGCAGTAACGTCATTAACGTAAATAGTTTTTTTCTCATAACTGTTTTTAATTAGGTTAATATAAAGGGTTAATTGTCTTTCCTTCGGCCTCGCAAACCGTACACGCCGTCCCTCCGCGCGAACATTATTATATATATGGAGAAGCGTGGAACTGAAATGCTCCACATCTTTGAACTGAGGTCCTGAGAAAACCCGTATAATAAGAATAGGACAAAACAGCCCACGCTAAAGCGTGAACCGTCGACACTCTCTCTTGATTATACTTGAAATTTCTCAGGTTTCAGTCCACAAGATAAAGCACAACGCTTCTGAGCTGGTCCTTCCAACTCGCCTGCAAAGATACGTAATAATATTGTAACATCCAAGAAAAATGCCGAAAAACTTCTGGCTAAGGATTCAAGGATACAAGGAGTTAAGGATTCAAGACTTATTCGTCATGTGTCTCAGACGAAACATGTTACAAAGAAAGACCTGCGGTGGCAGTCTGACTTTGGGCTGCTCAAACCTCCACTTTGGGCTGCCCAAACTGGCAGTTTGGGCAGCCCAAAGTCAGGGCGGGGGCTGCCCGCGCCGGCAGCCCCCGCCGCAGAGGTGCCGGAAGGCAGGAACGAAGGTGCCGAAAGGTCGGGGCGAAGGTGCCGCCTCACAGGGACGAAGGTGGCACCTTCGTGGGGCACAGGCGGCCGTGCTCAATAACGAACATGCCCGTGCTCAATAGGGAGCACGCCCGTGCTCAATAAGGAGCACGCTCGTGCAAACCTTATCGGCCTAACCAACTTTCAGGATTGAGCTTGGCAGTCTCGCGGCGCAGCTGGAACTGAAGGATGTTGTCCTGGCCGACACGGCCGAGAGCCTGGCGGGTGGACACCTTCTGGCCACGATGGACGCTGACGCTGGAGAGGTTGCAGTAGACGGAGATATAGCTGCCGTGGCGTACCATGACGACCATGGTGCCGCCAAAGCTGAACACGGCACTGACCTCGCCGTCGAAGATGCTGCGGGCCTGGCAGCCCTGTTCTCCACGGATATTGATGCCTTTGTTGTCGAGGACGACCCCTTTGAGGCCCTCAACATTATACTGTCCGAAGTGGCTGACGATGCGGTAGGAGCCGGTGATGGGCATAGGCAGACGGCCACGGTTGCTCTCGAAGTTGCCGCTGATGCGGGTGTCCTCGGTGGGTGCCAGCAGCACCTCGTCAGCCTCCTTGCGGGCGGTGGCCACCTGACGGGCATGCTCACGATTCTCCTGCTCGGCACGCCGCTCGGCGGCCTTGCGCTCCTCCTCAGCCTCACGGGCACGCCGCTCGGCCTCCTCTTTGTCGCGTTTATTCTTGGCGGCGAGGGCGGCCTGACGGGCACGCTCCTCACGGGCCTTGGCCTCGGCGACGCGACGGGCATTCTCGCGGGCGGCAGCTTCGGCAGCCGCCTTCTTGCGGGCCAGCTCGGCGGCGCGCTTCTTGGCGGCCTCGGCCTCGGCACGTCGCTTGGCCTCAGCGGCAGCACGTGCTTTCTGGCGGGCTACCTCCTCAGCGATGAGGCGGTCAATCTGTGCGTTGAGGGCGGCGTCTTTCTTCTTCTGCTGGGCAATGATGCCCTGAATGGTCTTCTGCTCTTTCTTCAGCGAGTTGACCACGTTCTGCTGCTCGGTCTGGCGGCCTTCGAGGTTGCGGCGCTCCTGCTCGCCACGGGTAAGCAGTTGCGACTTGTGTTCCTTGGCCACGCTGATGGCCTGGAACTTAAGGTTTATTTCCTCCTGCTTGGCCTTCACCTCCTCGCCCTGGGCACGCTGATAGGAGGCGTACTCACGCATAAAGCGCAGTCGGCGAAACATTTGCGACACGTTGTCAGCGCTGAAGATGAACATGAGCTGGCTCTGGGCCGAGCGGTTGCGGTGCATGTAGCGCATGGACTTGACATAGCGCTCCTTGCAGGCCTGTAGCTGCGACTGTAGCTGGTCGAGCTGGGTGCCAAGCATCTCTATCTCGACGTCGAGGTTGCCAATGGAGCGGCGGATGGTGTCGATGGTGCGGCGCTTGCCCTCTATCTCGCTGTTGAGCACCATGAGGTTTTGCAGGCGTTTGCGCACATCCTGCTCGTTGTTGTGCAGGCGGCGCTCTTGTTCCTTTATTTGCTGCTGCAACTGCTGGCGCTCGTTCTGCAGGGCCTGGACAGACGACGGCTGCTTGCCTTTGGTGCCCTTGCCCTTGCGCTGGTTGGTGCCCTTGGACTTAGTGGTCTTGCCTTTGCGCTGGGTGGCCGTGGTCCTGGCTTTTGACTTAGAGGTACGCCGCTGCTGGGCGGGTGCCGTCAGGGTGAGCAGCACCAGCAGGGCGAGAAATATGTATCGGATGGTTCTCAAATTGTCAAAGTGCTGAGGTTAGAGAGACATGAAGCGGCGCAGAATCTCGTCGACCGACACCTGGCGATACTTGGCAGAGACCTTGGTGCGCGTCTCCCAGTCTTCCTCGGCACCCATGTAGTTGAGTGTCATGCCCAGCTTGACTTCCTTTTCGGGGGTGCTGAAGCTGACCTTGTGCTCGCTGGGGAAGTGCTTGCGGTTGAAGGGCTTGAAATCCTCGTAGTCCCAGTTGAGCTGGTAGTTGCCACGGTACTTGTCGTTGTACATGATGTTGGCCATCTTGATGCGTGCCACGTTCTTGTCGGCCAGCCAGCGATAGGACATCTTGCCTTGGGTGAGTGCCACGACCATATCGTCGCCGTCGTCGGTGGTGGCATAGGTGTTGAGGGCGGCGTCAGTGACCTTCATCTTGCCGGGCTGGAAGAACTCGTTCCAGAAGAGGGCCTGCAGGACGTAGAAGTCGATATTGCTGTTGCGCAGGAAGTCAAGCTGTGCGTAGGGCACCTTGAGGTAGAGCTTGTTGATGCGGTCCATGACGAGCACATAGTCCTTGGTGAACTCCAGGCGGCCGGCCTCGACGAAGCCGAAGGCCATGAGCTGCAGGCGTATGACGTCGTCGCGCTTCATCTTCAGGTTGCCGGTGAGCGTCATCTGCTGGTTGCCCACCTCGACGGAGAACTTCACCTTCGAGGTGATGAAGCGGGCATGCTGTGCATTGTCGTTGACCGTCTGCAGGAAGGCGCGTGTCTGCATGGTGTCCGTCTTGGCTACGCTGGGTGTCTCTTTCACTGCCTTGCGGTGGCTGCCGCACGATGATGCCACGAGTGCCAAAGGAACGGCTACTGCGGCCATCTTGAGAATAGTTAATGCTTTCATTCCTTCAAATATTTTCTTAGTTTTATCTTTCTGATGAGTGTCTGACGGCGGTTGCCCGTGATTTCCGACTTGTCGGTGGCACGGTCGAGGGCCTGTTGCCAGAGCCGGACGGCCTGCTCGGCATCGCCCGTGTTGTAGTAGATGTCGCCGGCATGTTCGAGCATGACCGCCGATGAGTCGGAGTCGCACTTGAGCGTCTGGTCAATATATATCTTGGCTTCGTCGAAGCGACGCTGCTTGAAGAGTATCCACGCATAGGTGTCGAGGTAGGTGGCGTTGGTGGGCTCGGCCTTGATGGTGCGGTACGACATCTGCTCGGCCTTGTCGAGCTGCTGGCCCTTGACGCTGAGGTAGTAGGCGTAGTTGTTGAGGCAGCCGATGTTGTCGTCTTTCCATACCAGACAGGAGTCGTAGGCGGCGAAAGCCTCGCGGTCCATGCCCTTCTGGTGCAGGATGTCGCCCATGACGGCATAGAAGTCGGAGACGATAGTGGGGTCGCTCTCTTCGGTGATGACGCTGATGCCGTTCTGGAAGGCATCGAGGGCATCGTCGAGCTTCTCCTCCTGGAAGTAGGCAATGCCCTGATAGTAGTAGAAGGCCATCTCGTCAGGGTTATACTGGCGGGCCTCTCGGCACAGCTCGATGACGCGCTGACGGTTTTCGGCCTGCCAGGCATAGCTGACCAGCTGCAGGCGTGCGGCAGCATTGTCGGGTGCCACCTCCAGGGCACGCTCCAAGACGGGGGCGATGCTGTCGTGGGGCATCTTCTTGAGGTTCATGTAGGTGGCACAGAAGATGGCCATTTCGGCATCGGCCTGTGGCATGTCGAGCATGCGGTGGAAGAGGTAGAGCACACGTGTGGAGTCGCCGCCACTCTGCTCGTTCTCACTGATGACCTGCCGCATGATGGCGACGCGGTCCTGCAGCGAGGCGTTCTTGTTGACGAGCAGACGCTCGATGGTCTCGTTGACGCGTACGGTGTCCTGCTGTTCGTTGTAGTAGGCCAGCATGGCCAACTGGGCGTTGCGGTTGTCGGGCTCGGCAGCAAGCACTTTGTCAAACAGCTTGAGGGCCTGTGCCTGCTGGCCGTTGCGATAGAGTGTGTTGGCGTAGAGACAGAGGAAATTGTAGTCGTTGGGATACTGGTCGGCCAGCGCCTTCATCTCCTGAACGGCCGCCTTCTTGTCGCCCTTGCGGGTGTAGTATTCGCTCTTGGCTATCGACACACGCTCGGTCTTTCCCTCGATGGTCTCCAGTCGTGACAGCGTGCGGATGGCCTTGTCGTAGTCCTCCAGCTGTTCGTAGAGCTGCACGAGCATGCCCAGCACGTCGTCGCGGTCGTGGTGGTGCTCGTAGAGCCGCTCCAGCACGTCGGCGGCCTCGGCAAACTGGCGCTGGTTGATGTAGGTGCCGGCTAATGTCTCTAAGTAAGCCACGTTGTCGGGCTCCAGCTGTGATGCCTTGAGCGAGTAGGCCTGAGCCTTGTCCTTCTGTTTCAGCATGCCGTAGTAGGAGGCCAGGAAATAGTATGCCTCCGACCGTGTGGAGTCGAGGGCTATGCAGTAGTTGAGCAGGTCGAAGGCGGCATCGTTGTTGCCCTTCTCGCGTTGGCAGACGGCATCCAGGAAGAGTGCGTCGTACAATGCTCTGTTGTTGACGATTGATGATGGAGAATGGACAATTGACAATGAGGGTTGGCCTTCATGATGAGGCGTGAGGGCTGAGACCGCTAAGGCCCAGCCAGTAAGAACGAGCAATATCCACCGTTTTCTAATCATCAATTATAATTGTCAATTGTCAATTATCCATTTGTTAATCACTTCACCCCTGTGTGGCCGTAGCCGCCGGCGCCGCGCTCCGTCTCGTCGAGCACCTCGACGGCCACCAGCTGGGCCTGCTCGTAGCGGGCAATGACCAGCTGTGCTATGCGCTCGCCGTCGTTGACCACAAAGTCGTCGTCAGACAGGTTGACCAGCACCACGCCAATCTCCCCACGGTAGTCGGCATCAATGGTGCCAGGGGCGTTGAGCACCGTCAGGCCGTGCTTCAGGGCCAGTCCGCTGCGTGGACGCACCTGGGCTTCGTAGCCTTCGGGCAGCGAGATGTGCAGACCTGTGGGTATGAGGCGGCGCTCCATGGGGTGCAGGGTGACCGGCTGGTCAAGATTGGCACGGAGGTCCATGCCTGCACTTTGGGGCGTAGCATAGGCGGGCAACTGCTGATGCCCGCTGTTGACGACATTGATTTTCACCATTTCGGGATGCCTTTTACGTAAAATTATGTGCAAAAGTAGTCATTTCTCTCCAAATAACCATACTTTTCCCCCGAAATATTTGCAGGAACGGAGAAAAATGTGTAATTTTGCACCCGTTCAGAGGAATGAGGGGCTGCAAAAGCCTCTCATTCTTGTTTTAAATAACAACAAGTAAACGGAATATGATAGACAAGAACGTTGTTAAGACAGCGGTTGAAGAGTGGCTCCAGCAGGGCGACTACTACCTGGTAGACGTTGAGATGACCCCCGACGACCGTATCGTGATTGAAATCGACCATGCCGACGGTGTGTGGATAGAGGACTGTGCCAACCTGAGCCGCTTTCTGCAGGAGCGCCTGGGCGACGAGCTGGGCGACTATGAGTTGGAGGTCGGCTCGGCGGGCATCGGTCAGCCGTTCAAGGTGGCCCAGCAGTATCGCAACCATGTGGGCAAACAGGTGGAGGTGATGGCCGAGGGCGGCCAGAAGCTGCAGGGCATACTGAAGTCGGTGAGCGACGACGACAGCCGTTTCGTCGTCACCGTCAAGGAGAAGCAGCACGTGGAGGGCAAGAAGCGCCCCGTCATGGCTGATGTCGACCATGAGTTTGCGATGGCCGACGTGGCATACTGCAAGTATCTGCTGAACTTCAAGTAGACAATAACAAATAAAAAAAAGAATATACGATTATGGCAGTAAAGAAGTCGAAAGGCCCCTCTATGATAGAGACCTTTCAGGAATTTAAAGAGACAAAGAACATCGACCGTACCACCCTGGTGAGCGTGCTCGAAGAGAGCTTCCGCAACGTCATCGCCAAGTTGTTTGGCTCCGATGAGAACTTCGACGTCATTGTCAACCCCGACAAGGGTGACTTTGAGATTCACCGCAACCGTATTGTGGTGGCCGACGGCGAAGTGCAGGACGAAAACAAGGAAATATCGTTGAGCGAGGCTCAGAAGATAGAGCCTGACTATGAGATTGGTGAGGAAGTGTCTGAGGAAGTGGACTTCCAGAAGTTTGGCCGCCGAGCCATCCTGAATCTCCGTCAGACGCTGGCTTCGAAGATTCTGGAGCTGGAGCATGACTCTTTATATAATAAGTATAAGGACAAGGTGGGACAGATAGTGTCTGCCGAGGTCTACCAGATGTGGAAGCGCGAGGTGTTGCTCATCGACGACGAGGGCAACGAGCTGCACCTGCCCAAGCAGGAGCAGATACCTGCTGACAACTACCATAAGGGTGAGACCGTGCGTGCCATTGTCAAGGAGGTGCAGAACGAGAACAACAATCCGCGCATCATCCTCAGCCGTACCAGTCCGCAGTTCCTGGAGCGCCTCCTGGAGGCCGAGGTGCCTGAAATCAACGACGGCCTGATAACCATCCGCCGCATAGCCCGCATGCCCGGCGAGCGTGCCAAGGTGGCCGTTGAGAGCTATGACGACCGTATCGACCCCGTGGGAGCCTGTGTGGGTGTGAAGGGCAGTCGTGTGCATGGCATCGTCCGTGAGATGTGCAACGAGAACATTGACGTTATCAACTATTCCAACAATACCCAGCTGTTTATCCAGCGCGCCCTGTCGCCTGCTAAGGTCACCAGCATCACGCTGAACCCAGAGGAGCACAAGGCTGAGGTCTATCTGCAGCCGGAGGAGGTCAGTCTGGCCATCGGTAAGGGTGGTCTGAACATCAAGCTGGCTTCCATGCTGACCGAGTACACCATCGACGTGTTCCGTGTGGTCAACGAGGGTGAGGTAGACGAGGACATCTATCTGGACGAGTTCGCCGACGAGATAGACCAGTGGATTATCGACTCCATCAAAGCCATCGGTCTGGACACCGCCAAAGCTGTGCTGAACGCTCCCCGTGAGATGCTCATCGAGAAGGCTGACCTGGAGGAGGAGACCGTCGACCACGTCCTGGAGGTGCTGAGGGCTGAGTTTGAGTAAGACAAAAAGGTGATGGTTGATGGGTGATGGGTGTTGGATGATAGTCTAAAGGGTGTGACTATTCATCGGCCCCATGTTCGGAACATCCAGTACCATAGCATATAACCACAACCAACAACAAACACCCAACACCAGAAAACAATGGGAGTAAGATTAAATAAGGTATTATCAGAACTGAACATAGGACTCCAGACGGCCGTGGAGTTCCTGAAGAAGAAAAGCCATCTGGGAGAGGTGAAGGACGATGCTACGCCCAACACCAAGATATCGGATGAGCAATACGAGGCGCTGGTCAGCGAGTTTAAAGGCGACAAGGCCGTGAAGACGCAGGCCGACCTGATGTTCACCAAGAAAGCCAAAGAGAAGAAACAAGAGAAGACCGAAAAGAAAATCACCTCTGCCGAGGAGCTGTTGGAACCGCGCCAACATCTGAAGCCCCTTGGCAAGATAGACTTAGACAGTATCGGCAAACCTAAGACGGTGGCTCAGCCTGCACCTGCCGAGGAGCCTAAGACGGCCCCGCAGCCCGTAGAGGAAGCCCCCGCCGTCGTGGAACAGCACGTCGAGGAGGTTCCTGTCGCCCCGCAGCCCGTCGTGGAGGCCCCTGCCGAGGAGCGTCCTGCCGAGTCTGCTGAAATACACAATGAGCCCGCTGAGCAACCATCTGCCCAGACTCCTGCCGAGGAGTCTGCACCGGAATCCTCGGAGGCACCTGCCCAGGAGGCTCCTGTGAAGCAACAGCCGAAGGTCTTTTCTCTGGGTACTGCCGAGAAGCTGGCTCCTAAGGTGAATGTGCTGGGTAAGATAGACCTTGACGCCCTCAATCAGAGCACGCGCCCCAAGAAGAAGAGCAAGGAGGAGCGTAGGAAGGAACGTGAAGAGAAGGTGGCCGGCGAGCGTAAGAAGCGTGAGCGTATCCGCCAAGGCAAGGTGGACATAGAGGCTGCTGCCAAGCAGGCTAACCAGCAGGCTAAGAAGAACAAGGACAACAAGGACAGCAGACCGCAGCAGAACCCTCAGAACCAGCAGCAGGGCGGTGGCAAGAAGAACAAGAAGAACCGTCCCGTGAAGCCCCTTGAGGTGGACGATGAGGCCGTAGCCCGCCAGGTAAAGGAGACGCTGGCACGTCTGACCTCCAAGAACCAGAACAAGAAAGGTGCCAAGTATCGTCGCGAGAAGCGCGATGCCGTTCAGGAGCGTATGAGCGAGGAGCTGGCTGCTGAGGCCGCTCAGTCGAAGGTGCTGAAGTTGACGGAGTTTGTGACCGTCAGCGAGTTGGCTACCATGATGAATGTCGGTGTCAATCAAGTCATCGGCACCTGTATGAGCATCGGTATCATGGTCAGCATCAACCAGCGTCTGGATGCAGAAACCATCAATATCGTAGCCGATGAGTTCGGATTCACCACGGAGTACGTCTCTGCCGAGGTGCAGAACGCAATCACCGAGGAGGAGGACGACGAGAACGACCTGGTGACCCGTGCCCCCATCGTGACGGTCATGGGTCATGTCGACCATGGTAAGACATCGCTGCTCGACCACATCCGCAACACCAACGTTATTGCCGGCGAGGCCGGCGGCATCACCCAGCATATCGGTGCCTATAACGTCAAACTGAAGGACGGGCGCCGCATCACCTTCCTCGACACCCCCGGTCATGAGGCTTTCACGGCCATGCGTGCCCGTGGTGCCCAGGTGACGGATATCGCCATTATCATCATTGCTGCCGATGATAGTGTCATGCCCACCACCAAGGAGGCCATCGCCCATGCGCAGGCTGCCAACGTGCCGATGGTGTTTGCCATCAACAAGATAGACAAGCCGGGTGCCAACCCAGACAAGATTCGCGAGGACCTGGCCAACATGAACCTGTTGGTCGAGGAGTGGGGCGGCAAGTACCAGTGTCAGGAAATATCGGCCAAGAAGGGCCTTGGTGTCGACGAGCTTCTGGAGAAAGTGCTCTTAGAGGCCGAGATGCTCGACCTGAAGGCCAACCCCAACCGTAAGGCCACGGGTTCCATCATTGAGTCCAGTCTCGACAAGGGCCGTGGCTACGTGTCAACGGTGCTGGTGTCGAACGGTACGCTGAAGGTGGGCGACGTCGTGATAGCCGGTAGTGCATGGGGTAAAATCAAGGCTATGTTCAACGAGCGTAACCAGCGCATTGAGAAGGCCGGCCCTGCCGAACCCGCCATCATCCTGGGACTGAACGGTGCTCCCACGGCCGGTGACTCGTTCCACGTGATGGAGACCGAGCAGGAGGCCCGCGACATTGCAAACAAGCGTATCCAGCTGCAGCGCGAGCAGAGCCTGCGCACCACCAAGACGCTGGGTCTCGACGAGCTGTCGCACCGCTTCGCACTCGGCGAGTTCCACGAGCTGAACATCATCGTCAAGGGTGATACCGACGGTTCTATCGAGGCACTCTCTGACTCGTTCATTAAGCTGTCTACTGAGAAGGTACAGGTGAACGTCATCTCGAAGGCGGTGGGCCAGATATCCGAGAACGATGTCATGCTGGCTTCTGCCTCTGATGCTATCATCATCGGATTCCAGGTGCGCCCCTCGGCCGATGCCCGTCGGCTGGCCGAGCGCGAGGGCGTGGAAATCAATACCTATTCTATCATCTACGATGCCATTGACGAGGTGACGCAGACCATGCAGGGCATGCTTGACAAGGTGAAGAAGGAGATAGTAACCAGTGAGATAGAGGTCAAGCAGGTGTTCAAGATTTCAAAGGTGGGCACCGTTGCTGGCGGTCTGGTTACCGAAGGCAAGGTACATGCCAAGGACAAGGCCCGCGTGGTGCGTGACGGTATCGTGGTACACACGGCCAACATCGATGCCCTGAAGCGTTACAAGGACGATGCCAAGGAGGTAGCCACCGGCCTGGAGTGTGGTATCTCGCTGGTCAACTTCAACGACATTCAGGTGGGCGACATCATTGAGACCTTCACCGAGATAGAAGTAGAACAGAAACTCTGATTTTAAACGGCTACGGATTACGCGAATTACCAATTAATTCGCGTTATTCGTAGTACATAAACATAATGGAGAAGAATACCAACAACGAGTATGTCCGTCAGGTGGCCGAACAGAAGTACGAGTTCGGCTTCACCACAGACGTACATACGGAGATAATAGAGAAGGGGCTGAACGAGGATGTCGTTCGGCTCATCTCAGCTAAAAAGGAAGAACCGGCGTGGATGCTTGACTTCCGGCTGAGGGCCTTCCGCCATTGGCAGCAGCAAAAGGAGCCCACGTGGGGTCATGTGCATGTGCCGCCTGTCGACTATCAGGCCATCAGCTACTATGCCGACCCAACGGCTAAGGCGAAGGAAAAAGGGAAAGGTGAAAGTGATAAGCCGGAAATAGACCCTGAGCTTGAAAAGACCTTCGACAAGTTGGGCATCCCCTTGGAGGAGCGTCTGGCGCTGAGCGGCAACACCGCTGTCGATGCTATCATGGACTCGGTGAGCGTGAAGACCACCTTCAAGGAGAAGCTACGCGAAAAAGGGGTCATCTTCTGCAGCATCGGCGAGGCCATCAAGGAGCATGGCGACCTGGTGCGCCAGTATCTGGGCACCGTAGTGCCTTACCGCGACAATTTCTATGCCGCCCTGAACTCGGCAGTCTTTTCCGACGGCTCGTTCGTCTATATTCCCAAGGGGGTGCGCTGCCCCATGGAGCTCAGTTCCTATTTCCGCATCAATGCCCGCAATACCGGCCAGTTTGAGCGAACACTCATTGTGGCCGACGACGACTCGTATGTCTCATACTTAGAGGGTTGCACGGCACCCATGCGTGACGAGAACCAGCTGCATGCTGCCATTGTCGAGATTGTCGTCATGAACCATGCTGAGGTGAAATACTCTACTGTTCAGAACTGGTATCCCGGCGACGAGCATGGCAAGGGTGGGGTGCTCAACCTGGTCACCAAGCGCGGCGACCTGCGCGGCGAGGGCGCTAAGCTGTCGTGGACGCAGGTGGAGACGGGGTCGGCCATCACGTGGAAGTATCCGTCGTGTGTGCTCCGTGGCGACAATAGCATGGCCGAATTCTATTCGGTCGCCGTCACCAACAACTATCAGGAGGCCGACACCGGCACGAAGATGATTCATATGGGCAAGAACACACGGTCGACCATTATCTCGAAAGGCATATCGGCCGGACATTCGCAGAACAGCTATCGCGGTCTGGTGCGTGCCACCAGCAATGCCGACGGTGCGCGCAACTATTCGTCGTGCGACTCACTGCTGTTGGGCTCTACGTGTGGTGCCCACACCTTCCCCTATATGGACATACACAATCCAACGGCCATTGTCGAGCATGAGGCTACCACGTCGAAAATCTCTGAGGACCAGCTGTTTTACTGCAACCAGCGCGGCATATCCACCGAACAGGCCGTAGGACTCATCGTGGGCGGCTATGCCAAGGAGGTCATCCAGAAGTTGCCCATGGAGTTTGCCGTTGAGGCCCAGAAGTTGCTCTCTGTCTCGTTAGAGGGCACGGTGGGATAGTGTCCGACACTATTATCATCAGCGAGCGTGTCCATACTAACCGACTACGAATTACACGAATTTTACGAATGAAATGGCTATTTGCTAATCATGGCCAGTATAATTCGTAAAATTCGTGTAACTCGTAAAATTCGTAAAATTCGTGTAATTCGTAGTCGTAATAATAGCGTGCGGTCTTTTGACGCATCCTTGGTTGTTGTGTCGTTGAGACTTGCCGCTGCCGTAGTTCACTTCACCAGCTTCATGCCGTTCTGTATGTAGATGCCGTGCGATGGGATGTCGGTCAGCCGTCGTCCGTGCAAGTCGTAGATGGCCTCATCGCGGCCTTTGTCCGACATGGCAGCACGGATGTCCGTCGTGGGGATGCCCGCTTCCTGCATAGCCTCGTGGATGCCGTCCATCATATAGCTGTCCCAGATGGTCAGCGTCTGGCGGTTGATGATATCCATCGACGGCATGGTCAGTCCGTTGGTGTCCCACACCACGGGCACGAGCCCCTTAGCGAAGGCTTTCTGCATGAATGTCTTGTAGTGGTGCTTGATAGAGGCGTTGTGCTTCTCCTGGCTCTCGCCGGCACCAGTGATGTTGCGCCTGTTGGCACCAAACTCGCCGATGTACACGGGAATGCCTTGACTGCTGAAGTTGACCACCATCTTCTCCAGCTGTTCCTCCATGTATGCCTCCTCGCCGTGTGTGGCATTGTGCTTCGAGCCGCTGACATGGTTCTCGGCTCCCCAGTAGTAGAACATGTTGCCCCACGATTCGTCCTGCATCATGCCCCACCACTGCCACGGGTCGTAGTAGTGTACCTCTACCATCAGTCGCTGGGGCGTGGGGTCGTTAGGCATGCGACCGGCCATGAAGTTACATGTGTGGTCGATATTGGTGCTGGGACCTTGTACTATCAGCACGCGCCGCTCGTTGTTGCCGCCCGAGGCACGCACCAGGTCAATGAACGTCTGTTCATATTCCAGCAGGTTGAACGTGGCCGACTGCGTGCCGGCATTCGGCTCGTTGAGACCGGCAAAGAGCAGGTGCTCGTCGTAGTCCTTGAAATATTCGGCTATCTGTGTCCATATCTGTGTCAGCACCTGTTTGTTCTGGGCCATCTTGGTGGCATCGGCAATGTTGTTCTCCAGCCATCCGCCGTCCCAGTGCTGGTTGATGACCACATAGAGCCCGTCGTTGATGCAGTAGTCCACTATCTCCTTGACGCGGGCCAGCCACTGCGGGTCGATGGTGTTGGCCTGTGCGTCGACGATGTGTCCCATGACCCATGCACACGGTATGCGCACCGAGCGGAAGCCTAGCAACTTGACGTAGTCTATCACCTGCTGGGTGGTCTTCGTGCCTTGCCAGTAGGTCTCCGTGCCCAGTCCCGAGTTTTTGAAGTTGTACGCGTTGTTGCCTGCCTCCATGGTGTTGCCCAGGTTCCATCCGGGAGCCATCTGCTGTGCCACCTGCTCGGCCGTAAGTTCCATCTGCTGCTGGGCCTGCACGGTGGTCAGTGCCAGTAGTGTCGCGAGTGCTGTGGTTAGTCTTTTCTTCATAGTCTGCTTGCCTCTATATTATTTATGTTGTTGCTATTGTTCAGGAAACTGCTGGTAGATGCGCAGCCCGTATTCGGGAGCCTCGGCGTAGGCGTGTTCCATGATTTCGGCGATGAGGTGCTCAAAGGGTGGCACGTTCTGCTCGTCGAGCCAGAATACGAATTCTATGGGCAACCCGGTGGGCGTGGCATCCAACTGGTGCACCATGACGATGTTGTCTTTCAGCACGTGGGGGTGCTCCTTGAGCCACTGTTCCATGTGCTGCCGATAGCGCGTCAGATTCACCACGCCGTCATTGCCCAGAGTAATGCTGCGGAAGTCGATATAGACCTTCCTCACGGCCTTGCGGCCAGGGTTCTCGCGCATGCCTTTCCAGTTCTGAAACGAGCCGTCGACGAGTGCATGTGGCGAGATGGTCATGATAGTGTTGTCGAAGTTGCGCACCTTGACGGTGGTTAGCATCAGCTCCTCCACGATGCCGTCAATGCCTGCCGACGGCACGGTGATGCGGTCGCCCACGGCCAGCATGTTGTTGCTGGTCAGACGGATGCCGGCCACCAGTCCCTTGATAGTGTCCTGAAACACTAACATCAGGATGGCCGATGCGGCACCTAATCCGGCAATGAGCGTCGAGGGGTCTTTGTCGATGATGATGGCAATGACCACGATGACGGCGATGCCTATCAGTATGATTTTCAGTACGCTGATAAACGAGTTGACATATTGCTGGTGGGGCAGGTCGTGCTGCTTGCCCAGCCGCTTGAAGGTGTTGGCAAAGTTGATGGCCAGCACCGTAGTGACAATGGTCATATAGATAGCCGTGAGCCGGTGGATGATGGTGTACAGCCGTGGGTAGTCGCCCATGACCGTCGGCAGATAGTTCCAGACGATGGCGGCAGGTAGTACGATACATACCACCACCAGGAGGAAATATTTCGTCAGCTTATTCATGGCAATTCGTATAATTCGTATAATTCGTAGTCGGAACTAATAGCAAGCGTCAGTCAATTGTCCATTGTCAACTGCGCTTCGCACAGCGCCGCACACACCTTGTCCTGGAAGGCACGTCCGGGCGAGGTGCGCAGCACACTCTGGTTGATAATGGCGAAGCACAGCTGGTGGCCGTCGGCCGAGGTACAGTAGCCGGCCAGCGACGATATGCCCGTCACCGTGCCCGTCTTGGCCCGCACGTTGCCGGAGGCTGCTGTGCGGCGCATGCGGTCGCGCAGCGTGCCGTCGACACCCGCTATGGGCAGCGAGGGCAGCAGCGCCGTGCGTATGTCGCTTTTGCGCCAGGCATAGCGCATCAGTCGGCAGAGCAGTTCCGCGCTGACATAGTTGTAGAGCGACAAGCCCGAACCGTCGGCAATGCGATAGCTGTCGGCCTGCAGTCCTACCTGGCTGATGAGACGCTTGGTAGCGTTGCGGGCATCGGCGGCACGGGCCAGTCCACGGCCGGCACGGGCCGCTGTCTGATAGAACATCGATTCGGCATAGAAGTTGTCGCTGACCTTCATCATGCGCTCCAGCACCTTGGTGATGTTGTGGCTGCAGGTGGTCACCAGTCGGGCATCCTTCGGCACACGGCCCTCGGCCAGCCGCACACCCTCCAGGTTGATGCCGCTACGTGCCAGCTCCTCGGCAAAGGTCTGCAGAAACGTGTTCTTACGTCCCAGCGTCAGCGGTGTCAGCACGGGGTTGTCGTCGTCCCAGCACCAGCCCTCACCATAGTCGAGGGACTCCTTCATCGAGCGGTCGGCCACCAGCAGGCCGTGGATGCTGTCGATGCCCTGTCGGCTGATGCCCCAGGCCAGTGCCGTCAGGTCGTCGAGGGTCATCGTGGGGTCGAAGCCGCCCACACAATAGATGTTGCCCTCCAAGGTGGTGCCTTCGATGGTGCCTGTGGTGTAGATGCGTGTCTGGTAGTCGTAGCCTGACCCCAGCAGGTCGAGGGCCGTGATGGCCGTGACGAGCTTCATGACCGATGCAGGCCGCATCAGCTGGCGGTGGTTGTAGGTGTACAGGGGCATGTCGGTCGTCAGGTCATAGACCATCAGTGCTACTTGCGAGGTCTCAAACATGGGGTCTTGCAGCAGTGAGTCGAGGCGCATGCGCAGGCTGTCTACCTGCGCCGTGATGGTCGTGGCGACCCACAGCAAGAACATAAATATCGTTTTCCGTTGCATATTTGCCTGCAAAATTACAAAAAGTCGGCAGCAAAACAAAGAAACTCGTTTAAATAATTCTTAATTCTTAATTCTTAATTCTTATTTATTTCGTACCTTTGCACGCAAAATCGTTACAAGCATGGAACAGAAGAAATACAAAAGAACTACCGTGACCTCTGCGCTGCCCTACGCCAATGGCGGCGTGCATATCGGTCACTTGGCTGGTGTCTATGTGCCGGCCGACATCTATGTGCGCTACCTGCGCCTGAAGAAAGAAGACGTGCTCTTCATCGGCGGCTCCGACGAGCATGGCGTGCCCATCACTGTGCGAGCCCGCAAGGAGGGCATATCGCCGCAGGATGTCGTCGACCGCTATCATAAGATGATTAAGGACTCGTTTCAGGAGTTTGGCATCTCGTTCGACATCTACAGCCGCACCACCTCGAAGACCCACCATGAGTTTGCCGCCGAGTGGTTTCGCAAGCTCTACGACGAGGGCAAGCTCGTCGAGGAGACCACCGAGCAGCTCTACGACGAGGAGGCCCGCCAGTTTCTGGCCGACCGCTATGTCGTGGGCGAGTGTCCCCACTGCCACAACCAGGGAGCCTATGGCGACCAGTGCGAGAAGTGCGGCCGTGACCTCAGCCCCACGGAACTCATCAACCCCAAGTCGACCATCAGCGGCTCCACGCCGGTGCTGCGCAAGACCAAGAACTGGTATCTGCCGCTGAACGACTATCAGGAGTGGCTGCGCCAGTGGATTCTGGAGGACCATAAGGAGTGGCGCCCCAACGTCTACGGCCAGTGTAAGTCGTGGCTCGACATGGACCTGCAGCCGCGTGCCATGACCCGCGACCTCGACTGGGGCATCCCCGTGCCCGTCGAGGGTGCCGAGGGCAAGGTGCTCTACGTGTGGTTCGACGCCCCCATCGGCTATGTCAGCAACACCAAGGAGCTGTGCGAGCGCGACCCTGAGCGCTGGGGCTCGTGGCAACAGTGGTGGCAGGACGACGACACCCGCCTCGTCCACTTCATCGGCAAGGACAACATCGTGTTCCACTGCATCATCTTCCCCGTCATGATGAAGGCCCACGGCGGCTATATCATGCCTGACAATGTGCCGGCCAACGAATTCCTGAACCTGGAGAACGACAAGATATCTACCTCGCGCAACTGGGCCGTGTGGCTCCACGAGTATCTTGTCGACATGCCCGGCAAGCAGGACGTGCTACGCTATGTGCTGACGGCCAACGCCCCCGAGACCAAGGACAACAACTTCACGTGGAAGGATTTCCAGGACCGCAACAACAACGAGTTGGTGGCCGTCTATGGCAACTTTGTCAACCGTGCCCTTCAGCTCACCAAGAAGTACTGGGGTGGGGTGGTGCCCGCCTGTGGCCCGCTGCAGGATGTCGACCGCCAGGCACTCGACGAGTTCAAGGACGTCAAGCAGAAGGTGGAGGCCCTGCTCGACCAGTTTAAGTTCCGCGATGCCCAGTTCGAGGCCATGAACCTGGCCCGCATCGGCAACCGCTAC
>Ga0310691_10001516_pt1 | contig 35217 bp, 29 predicted proteins | sample 176DNAGHGlowgp2_FD_203887 | JGI IMG/M metagenome (GOLD analysis project Ga0310691, IMG submission 203887) | Sheep rumen microbial communities from Palmerston North, Manawatu-Wanganui, New Zealand - 1766 DNA GHGlow gp2 (v2) (version 2) | ecosystem: Host-associated > Mammals > Digestive system >... | reverse complement strand
AGAAAGAGACAACGTGCAAGTGGTCGCCATCAATGACCTTCTGGACGTGGATTACATGGCTTACATGCTTCGCTATGACTCCGTGCATGGCAAGTTCCAGGGCGAAGTGTCCGTGGAAGACGGCATGTTGGTGGTGAACGGCAACAAGATCCGCGTCACCGCTGAGAAGGATCCCGCCAACCTGAAATGGAATGAAGTGGGCGCTGACTATGTGGTGGAATCCACCGGCCTCTTCCTGACCAAGGAACTCGCTGAAGCTCACCTCAAAGCAGGTGCCAAACGCGTGGTGATGTCCGCTCCTTCAAAGGACGACACCCCGATGTTCGTCATGGGCGTCAATAACAAGGAATACGCTGGCCAGACCATCGTCTCCAACGCTTCCTGCACGACCAACTGCTTGGCTCCTCTCGCAAAAGTCGTTCACGACAACTTCGGCATCGTGGAAGGTCTCATGACGACGGTTCACGCTGCCACGGCCACCCAGAAGACCGTTGACGGTCCGTCCAAGAAAGACTGGCGCGGCGGCCGTTCCATCCTCGGCAACATCATCCCTTCATCCACTGGCGCTGCCAAGGCTGTGGGTAAAGTGATCCCCTCTCTGCAAGGCAAACTCACGGGTATGTCCCTGCGCGTCCCCACCGCTGACGTTTCCGTGGTCGACCTGACCTGCCGTCTCGAGAAAGCTGCCACCTACGAGGAAATCAAGGCTGCCATGAAGAAAGCTTCCGAAGGCGAACTCAAGGGCATCCTCGGCTACACCGAAGACGCTGTTGTCTCCACCGACTTCCTCGATGAGAAGAGAACTTCCGTGTTCGACGCTGGCGCCGGCATCATGCTCAACGAGCATTTCGTGAAGCTGGTTTCCTGGTACGACAACGAAATGGGTTACTCCAACAAGGTTGTCGATCTGATTTGCAGCATGAATGCTACTTGTCCTTTGAAATAGCAAAAAGGCAACAGGCAATAGGCAACAGGCAATAGTAGAGACGCAAAATTTTGCGTCTCTACATTATCCAAATAAAACACAAAATTACCAATTATTATGGAAAAGTACGTATGTGATTTGTGCGGTTACGTGTATGATCCCGAGGTCGGTGATCCCGACAACGGCATCGCCCCCGGCACCGCCTTTGAAGATCTTCCTTCCAACTGGACCTGCCCGATGTGCGGCGTGGACAAATCCAGTTTTTCGAAACAATAATTTTTGACTATTCGTCATGATTAAGAGGCCCTTCTCAAGGAGGGCCTTTTTCTTTGCTGAAAAAAAGAGACCCTTCACGAACGGGCTTTTTTGTTATCTTTGCCGTCTGAAAAAGAAGACGTATGGCGAAGAGCAAAACGATGTACTATTGTAAGAACTGCGGGGCGCAGTCGGCGAAATGGCTGGGTCGCTGCCCGGAATGCAACGAATGGAACACCTTCGAGGAAGAGGTCGTCCTGTCGGAATCTGCAACCGCCTCAAAAGGCCATTATTCGCCTGTTGTCACGCAGAGCGCCCCCAAGGTGATTGACGACATTGAGCTCACGAAGTTCCCGCGCACGGAGACCGGGTTCGCCGAGTTCGACCGTGTGCTAGGCGGTGGCATCGTCCGTGGCTCCATCGTGCTCTTGGGCGGAGAGCCGGGTATCGGAAAATCGACCCTGCTGTTGCAGATGGCGCTGCACCTGCAAGGACAGAAGGTGCTCTATGTTTCCGGCGAGGAGAGCGAGGCGCAGCTCAAAATGCGCGCCGCCCGTCTTTCGGACGCCCCCGCGCCCCACTGCTACGTCCTCACCGAAACTAGTACCCAACAGATTTTCAAACACATAGAGGCGTTACAGCCCGACATTCTCATTGTGGATTCCATCCAGACGATGCAGAGCGATCTGATTGAGTCGGCGGCGGGTTCCATTTCCCAGCTGAAGGAGTGCGCGGCTGAGTTCCAGCACTTCGCCAAACGCACTGCTTGTCCCGTGTTCCTCATCGGTCACATTACGAAGGACGGCTCCCTCGCCGGTCCAAAACTGCTGGAGCACATCGTGGATACGGTGCTGCAGTTCGAAGGCGACCAGCACTATGGTTACCGTATGGTACGCTGCATCAAGAACCGCTTCGGTTCCACCGCTGAGTTAGGTATTTTCGAGATGTTGCAGGACGGTCTTCGTGAGGTAACAAATCCATCGGAAATCCTTGTCTCCCAGCATGATGAAGACTACAGCGGCAATGCTATCGCCTGTATTCTGGAGGGCAACCGCCCGATGATGATCGAGACGCAGGCCTTGGTGAGCAGTGCGGTCTATGGCACGCCGCAACGGTCTGCCACGGGCTACGATGTCCGCCGTATGAACATGCTGTTGGCCGTGTTGGAGAAAAGGTGTCGTTTCAAGTTGGGGGCCAAGGACGTTTTCCTCAATATCGCGGGCGGACTACGTGTGGAGGATCCTGCCATCAGCGTGGCTATCGTGGCCGCCATCCTGTCATCCGCCTTGGACATCGCCCTGGACAACAAGACCTGCTTTGCCGGCGAGATGGGTCTGAGCGGCGAGGTGCGCCCCGTGACCCGCATCGCCCAGCGCATTGCTGAAGCCGACAAGCTCGGTTTCACCCGCATGTTCGTGTCCAAGTACAACCTCAAGGGCATCCGAACCTCCGACTATAACCTGCAAATTGTGCCGATTACGAAAGTGGAGGAGATGGCGCGGCTATTATTTCAATGATTATGAACAACGAAGAAAACAACATCTGCCGCGAAGGCATCGTCCGAGCCGTCAACGGCGATGACATCAGCGTGGAAATCATCGTGAGCTCCGCATGCAGCGGCTGCCACGCCAAAAGCATCTGCATCCCCTCCGATCGCCGGCAGGAGATCATCACCGTGAAAAATACCCGACAAGAGGAGTACCAAATAGGGGAGACCGTGGAGCTGCTGTTGGAAACCTCGGCAGGCAACAAGGCGGTGATATTGGCCTATGTGCTGCCACTTGTTGTATTGCTTGTGTTGCTCTTCAGCTGTTACGCACTCACCCACAAGGAGTTGTTGAGTGTCGGAATCGGGGTGTTAGGCGTGGTGCTCTATTACCTTGTCCTGAAGTCCGCCGGAAAGTCCGTGGAGAAGGGAATTACTTTTGGGATTCGAAAGAAAAAACTTGTTAATTAGTAGTTAAAGTTTAAACTATCCACTACTTCAAAAGTCACATACGTCGCGTCAGAAAATTAACTTAATGTTTGCATATAAAAAAAGTTATTTTTGCGCTTTCAAAAAAAGTCATGTTTGGGTCAAAGAGTTCTGCCCGCAGCAAGGCGATTTTAGTTTAGAACTCACATTGTAAAAAAATGAAGAAACTATTTGTTTTATTATTGGGATTAATGACGCTCAATGTGTTTGCGGCCAACGACAGACCTGTCACGTTCCAGCAACTGCCTCAGAAAGCACAGCAGTTCATCAATACGCATTTCAGCGGTGTTGAGTTTCTTTCCGCCACGGTGGATGACGACTACGAAGTCTATCTTGGCAATGGCACGAAAGTGGAATTCACCCTTCAAGGTGATTGGAAAGAGGTGAAATGCCCCGGTTCCGCTGTTCCCGCCGCCATCATTCCCGCTGCTATCTCCAAATATGTGAAAACGAATTTTCCCAACACGATCATCGTCAAAATCGATAAGAAATACGGCGGTTATGATGTCGAATTGAACACCGACATGGAGCTAAAATTCGACAAAAACGGCAACTTCATCGGAATGGATGACTAATGCTTATAAAGACCCGCGATTGCGGGTCTTTTTTTATATTCGGATTTTGTGTACCTTTGCCGTCTGAAAAATATATTTATAAACATGAGGAAGAATATTGTTGCACTCCTGATTTTGCTTATGTTTGGCATCACGTATGCCCATGCTCAACACTTTAATGATTATTTTGTTGACAAGACGCTGCGAATCAATTATCTGCACATTGGAAACAAAAATGTGGAGCAATTGCAGATTGACCATTTCACGCTGGTGAACCATTGGAACGGTACCCGCTCGCAGCTGTTGGAGCCCTACCACTACGGGGATATCCTCATCGAGGTGCTTGACAATGCCTCCCAGAAATTGATTTACAGTCGAAGCTACTCCTGTCTCTTCACGGAATACCGCACCACGGAGCGCGGCGAGACGGAAATCGCCCGTATGGAGGAGTGCGTCAACATGCCGATGCCGAAAAATCCGGTGCGCGTGCGCCTCACCTCCTTCGACCGTTATCGCAAGGCCACCGTCTTGAAAGACACGGTGTTGGATCCAGCCAATCTTCCGGTGCAGAATGCCAAGAAGGAGTATGCCGTCATGAACCTGCACAAGGGTAATTCGCCCCCAAAGGCCATCGACATTCTCTTTATCCCCGATGGTTACGCCAAAAGTGACGCGAAAACGCTTCGGTACGATATGAAACGTTTCGCCAAATACGTGATGAAGTGTACGCCATATAAGGAAAATCGCCGTCACGTGAACATCCGCGCCATCAGGGGCTTTTCGGAGCAGTCAGGCATCACGCAGCCGCAGAACAACTTCTATGTCAACACGTTGCTGAACTGCACCTATAACGCCATTGACCTTGACCGCTACCTGATGTGCATGGGTGTATGGAACCTGCATGAGGTGGCCGACGATGCACCCTACGATGCCATCATCATCATCTGTAACAGCGAGAAATACGGCGGCGGCGGCATCTACAACTTCTACTGTACCGTCTATAACCATGGCGAATATCCTGATTATGTGGTGGTTCACGAGATGGGACACCTCATTGGTGGTCTTGCCGATGAGTACTACACCTCCGAGGTTTCCGTACAAGACTTCTACCCTGCCGGTGTCGAACCTACGGAACCCAATCTGACCACACTGGTGGATTTCGATTCCAAATGGAAGGACAAAGTGGAAAGCGGCACGCCGGTTCCCACGCCGCCCGTGAGCAAAGGTCATCCCGACTACGACCGCGTGGGCGTGTATGAGGGCGGCGGTTACGTGGCCAAGGGTGTGTATCGTCCTTCGCTTCATTGTACCATGAACAGCATCATTTATAACGATTTCTGCCCGGTGTGCAGGGAGACGTTGGAAAAAGTGATTGAATATTACAGCCGGTAGGAATGCGGCAGATCTTGCCACAAAGTCCTAAAAAATGTTAAAAACGCGGAAACCCCTTGGCACGGGGGCGCAAATTTCGTATATTTGCACTTTCAAACGCAAACCGATTGCGATGACTGATATCCAACCCATACCAGCCACCACAATTGCCCGCCTCAGAAGGCTGGGGAAGAACAACTTGAGCCTGTTTTGCGCCTGACACCGGGCGCGTGAAAAGTTCAGTGGCGGTAGCGTTCCGACACCGAATCGGGCGTGCGTTTCCGTCGCCCCGAACATTGCAAACCGCATCTCCGATGCCCATTCCCTGTGCGATGCCGGAACCGCGAAATCCTCCCGCGCGTAATCACGGGAGGGAGACTTTAAAAATTTTTTATTATGAAAAAAAGCAAAACAATAATTATCACGCTTGTGATTATTTGTACAATAATATCTTGTTCTAAAAATGGTGAAGAAGTAATTATGAAAAATGAGACGGCACTGGAGGATGGATTGTCTGATCAAGTCCTTAATGAGGAAACCCTTGTACAGTATTCAGGGAATGATGTCACATATCACCTCTTAAAAGCCATAAAAGTATCAGGAATCACATGTCAAGGTGAAAATCGCTATATGGTATCTTTATTTAGAGGAGATACTTATAGTGTGACAATTGACGATCTTTGGAAGACACTATCTGTTTTCACTAACAACAATGACTACCAAGTTGTTTTTCAAGAAGACCGCTTAATTGTTCATGAGTTACCTACTAACAGAAGTACAACATATTCCATACTTGAGGGAATAGGAAGCGAATTAGATCCTATAATAGCTGTAGCCGTTGCAGCCAAAGTATATCAGCAGGATGTTGGTAATATGCCATATCATATTAATCATGAGGATTTACTTTTTCAGACCGAGTCGTATTTGTGTATGCATCCTAGAAAGAGTTGGTGTAGTGCGGAGAGAATGGCTGCGACTTTAGAAGATTATTGTGGAGGGGCTCCGGCCTTTGTGGGAGGTACTGATTGCGGTTGTCTTTGTGGCGATTTTTTCTGTATTTGTATCACCGATTTTGAGTGTTAGTAATGGAAAAAATTATCTCAACAAATCAGGTTTGGTGGATTTATGCCATTTTTTTGTTGTATATTGTTCTTCTTGTTTTCGTCATTATTCGCGAAATAAAAAACACAAAATCAAAGAAATCTTCTTTTGCTTGGATTATATGTTCGCTAATCATGCCTATAGTTCCTTTTTTCTATGTTTTGGTTTTATTAATTAAGAACAGCATACACTATTTGAAACAAAAAGAGTGAATTGTGCAACTTTATAAGCCCGCAGCTTCAAAATTGAAAAGTGGGCTTTTTTTACAAATAACTCCAGTAACACAAAAGACGAATGCGATGATGTTTTTTTTTATTATCTTTGCGCATAAAAGTTGTATATCAAAAAACATTAATATTCAGGGTGTTATGCGAATCATCGACGGAAAACTGTGTGCACAAGTGGTGAAAGACAAAATCGCCAAAGAGGTTGCGGAAATCAAAGCCAAAGGACAACGTCCTCCGAGATTAGACATTTTTCTCGTCGGTGACCGCCCCGACAGTCTCTCCTATGTGCATAGCAAAGACAAGACTTGTCGTTCGTTGGGCATGGATTGTGTGACCCATCTCTTGCCTGACACCACTTCCGAGAGCGAACTGATGGTGATGATTGACGAATGCAACCGCAATGACGCCGTCGATGCCATCCTCATCCAGCTGCCCCTGCCCGACCGCTATAATTCAGCTCGGGTCCTTGATTTTATCGACTACCGCAAGGACGCTGATGGACTGCATCTGATGAATGTCGGATTGCTGCATCTGGGTGAGCCATACGTGATGCCATGCACCCCAAAAGGGATTATTACGTTGCTGGAAACTAATGGGATAGAGGTCGCAGGCGAACACGTGGTGATGATTGGGCGCAGCCAGCTAGTGGGCGAACCTACCGCACAGTTGCTGATCCATAGCAACGCAACGGTCACATTGTGTCACTCCCGTACGAAGAATTTGTCGGAGATTGCACGCCTCGGCGATATTGTCATTACCGCCGTCGGCTGCCCGAATCTGCTTCAGCCCTACGACTTCAAACAAGGAGCCGTCCTTATCGATGTGGCTATGAACCGCGTGAACGGCAAATTGCAGGGAGATGTCTATAGTGAGGAGACACGTCCGGAATTGGAGAAACGGCTTCGTGCCTGCACCCCTGTTCCCGGCGGGGTCGGACCCATGACCATCGCCATGCTCATGCAGAATGTGCTGGACATTTATAAATTAAGAATGCAGAATGCATAATTCATAATTATAGGAAGGGGGATCTTCTTCTCGATTATCAATGTCTCACTTCATCGATAACTGATTTTATCGGGGACAATGTATGCGCTCGGATAAGTTAATCTTATGCTTTCCAAGTCCTTATATGCTTCCAGGCGGAATTGGTAGTTGCCCACCCGCACTTTGAAATAGGGTTCATTATAGATGAGGTAAGCGCGGGTGTAAGGGAAGAGGTTGTTGAAACTGTTTTTGGCATATTCGGCCTGGGATTTGGAGTTGACCCCCGAATAGGCCGCGATTTGGATGCGATAGCCGTTGATTTCTCCTATTTTTCTCCAGTTGTTGACATAATCCTCTTGGATTCTTACGATTCCAGGTTCAATATCATAACGGACGGTGCCTTGCGAAAAGGCACAGCACCATGCCGTGGAGAGGAAAAATATGGTCAAAAACTTTTTCATAATCAACTGGCGGCAAAAATACAAAAATTACATAAGCACCATCTGTTTTTCATGAATTTTCAGAACTCCCCACTGTCTATTGCCTAAACTATTCTTACCCCAACAGGATTTTTACCCCAATAAGAATCAGCACAACACCACCCACGATTTCCGCATATCGGCCGATTTTCGGATTGGAGAGCTTCCGTACGAACGTGTAGGCCACAAACGAGACGATAAACGAAGTGGCACCGATGGTCAGGAAGGCGCGAGTGACGTGTTCTTCATGGATCATCGCGAAGCTGAACCCCACGGCGAGGGCGTCAATGCTCGTGGCCACAGCCAGCAAGATGACATTCTTCCATTTTGTAATATCCAGGTGCTCAGGCTGTTCTTCTTCGTTTTTCTTAAAACTCTCTATCACCATTTTACCGCCAATAAAGGCCAATATGCCGAAAGCGATGAATGGGGCGGCCTTTCCTAAAGGCCCCAACAACGATTCGCCGAACAACCAGCCGATAAGCGGCATTCCGCCTTGGAAAATACCGAACGCCAGAGAAAAACGCCAAACAAAACGTTTTTCCAAATCCGGTTGCAACATCCCTACCACACAACTGATGGCGAAACAGTCCATGGCCAAACTCAACGACAGGAGCAATAATTCAATCCAACCCATGTTCAATACCAAAATAGGGCGCAAAAGTACAATTTTTAGTTCAAAGTTCAAGGGGTTGGTCAGTAGCTATAATCTATGTTAAAAAAGTGTACTTTTGCGCCTCATTTTTTGACAAGAAAAGTATGAAAAATTTCGCTGTTTTCGGAGTGGGCGGTTATGTGGCACCAAGGCATTTGAAGGCTATTAAAGAAACTGGTAACCAGATGGTTGCTGCATATGACAAGTCGGATAGTGTCGGTATCATTGACAGTTTTTTTCCGGAAGCCGCCTTTTTCACCGAAATGGAACTCTTCGACCGTCATGTTTCCAAGCTCAAACATACGGACAACCAGCTGGATATCATTTCGGTTTGCACGCCGAACTACTTGCATGATGCGCATACGCGTTATGCGCTACGCCTGGGTACAGATGTGATTTGCGAGAAACCGCTTGTGCTGAACCCATGGAATGTGGATGTTTTGCAAAATGTTGAGAATGAGACGGGGAAAAAAGTGTATAACATTCTGCAGCTCCGGTTGCATCCCGCGATTATCGCTTTGAAACAGAAGGTGGAGAATGCGCCTCAAGATATCGTGTATGATGTTGATTTGACGTATATTACGTCTCGCGGTCATTGGTATTACACTAGCTGGAAAGGTGCGGAAAGCAAAAGCGGTGGCATCGCCACCAATATCGGCATCCATTTTTATGACATGCTTTGTTACATTTTCGGCAATGTGCAGGAAAACATAGTGCACATTGCCACTCATGACCGTGTGGCCGGCTTCATTCGTTTTGACAAAGCAAGAGTCCGTTACTTCTTGAGTATCAACAGAAAAACACTTCCGAAAGAAATTCTGGAAAGTGGAAAGACCACATTCCGGCAGATTGTCATCAATGGGGAACCGTTTGAGTTCAGCGATGGATTCACGGATTTGCACACGGAGAGTTACCGTCGTATTTTGGCCGGGGAAGGCTTCGGATTGGATGAGGTGCGGCCATGCATCCAGATTGTTTATGATATCCGTAATGCTACACCCGTTGGATTAAAGGGTGACTATCACCCGCTGGCTGTTTTGCCGTGTGAAAGCCACCCTTTTTATACGAGATGAGGTTTCCCTCTCTCTGAATTCCACAACGAGGGAACCTCGTTTTTTCTTTAATAGCGGTAAGCGTCGGTCTTGTACGGTCCTTCCACCTTTACACCGATGTAGTCTGCCTGCTTTTGCGTGAGTTTGGTCAGCTTGACGCCGATCTTACCCAGATGCAAACGGGCGACCTCTTCGTCGAGGTGCTTCGGCAGATTGTAAACTCCCACCTTGTATTCGTGTTGCCACAAGTCGAGTTGTGCCATCACTTGGTTGGTGAAGGAGTTGCTCATCACGAAGGAAGGATGGCCGGTGGCGCAACCCAAGTTCACCAAGCGGCCTTCTGCCAGGATGAAGATGGAGTGACCGTCGGGGAAGATGTACTCATCGACCTGCGGCTTGATGTTGCGCTTGGTGATCTGTGTCTGGCTTTCGAACGCGCTGACTTGTATCTCGTTGTCGAAGTGGCCGATGTTGCAAACGATGGACTGGTCTTTCATCTTGTTGAGGTGATCCACGGTGATGACGTCGCAGTTGCCGGTACAGGTGACGTAGATGTTACCCTCGTCGAGCGCATCTTCCACAGTCTTGACCTCAAAGCCTTCCATAGCGGCTTGCAATGCGCAAATTGGATCCACTTCGGTGACGATGACGCGGGCGCCGTAGGAGCGCATGGCTTGCGCACAGCCCTTGCCGACGTCGCCATAACCGCACACGACCACCACCTTGCCGGCCACCATCACGTCGGTGGCGCGCTTAATGCCATCGGCCAAGGATTCGCGGCAGCCGTATTTGTTGTCGAATTTGGACTTTGTCACGGAATCATTGACGTTGATGGCGGGGAAGAGCAGTTCGCCGCGTTCCATCATCTGGTAGAGACGGTGCACACCGGTGGTAGTCTCTTCCGACACGCCCTTGATCTCCTTCACCATGTTGTGCCAATGGTGCGGATCTTCTTTCAGCACTTGCTTGAGCGTGTTGAAGATGACAGCCTGTTCGTGGGATTCGGGTTCGGCGTCGAGGACTGTCGGGTCATCTTCGGCCTTGCAACCGAGGTGGATGAGCAGCGTGGCATCACCGCCGTCATCGACGATGAGTTGCGGACCTTTGCCGCCGGGGAACGAGAGGGCGTTCACAGTGCACCACCAGTAGTCTTCCAGGGATTCGCCTTTCCATGCGAAAACGCTCACACCGTTGTCGGCGATGGCGGCGGCAGCGTGATCTTGAGTGGAGAAGATGTTGCAGCTGCACCAACGCACTTCGGCACCGAGGTGGGTCAGCGTCTCAATCAGCACGGCCGTCTGGATGGTCATATGCAGCGAACCCATGATGCGAACGCCTTTCAAAGGTTTTGTGTCACCGTATTTCTCACGGATGGCAAGCAAACCCGGCATCTCCTTTTGGGATACATCTATGTCCTTGTGTCCCCATTCCGCCAACGACATGTCAGCGATTTTGTATTTCAAATTATTGTCAATCATTTTGTTATATATTTATTTGTGATTAAAATTCAAAAGGTAAAAGGCAGAGGTGGTGAAGAAATTACGAATCCAGGGCATCTGAGCGATCACTTTGCTCAGTTTGCGTGGTTTCAGGTGGAACTTCTGCTCATAATGCGGGTTGATGAACCAAAGTTGTTTGTCAACAATATGATAACCCGTCTGTTTTGCCAGCCGTTCGAATTTCTCCACAGGCATTTTCGAGCGTTTGATGCTCAAAAGTTCGTCAATGGCGCCTTGTTCCTCTTTTCCAAGTTTCAGCAACCCTCTGTATAGCGGTACAGGAAGCAGATGGATGAACGGAATTTTCGAGATTTTGCTTTTGCAAATCTGCTGATGGCCTCCGAAGGGCATCTGCCAGGCGGGAAAAGCAAAGAAAACAAGACCATTGTCGCGCATCAGCGGTTTGATTTTCAAGAAAAACTCTTCCTTATAGGGAGGTTCGATGTGTTCAATGCAGTCATGGATCAAAACAAGGTCAAAGAGTTTGTTTTCGTTTTGTTGGGGCGGGTAGTTGATGAAGTTTTCGGCACAGAAATCCCCGTTTTTCCCTTCTCTGGCAAAGAAGTTCTTCGCATTCTCTATTTGACCGGCATTCAGGTCAATTCCTTTCACATAACAACCCAACTCCGCAAAAGGCAGGAGATTTCCGCCTTCTCCACAGCCGATTTCCAGCACTTTCGTGTCAGGTGTGATGGTAATGAAAGGTTTTAAATAGTCGATGTAATAATTTCTGCTGGTATTGGCCAATTCGTTAAAATACTGCCACCGATCCAAATGACGCTGCTGCATTGATATTGTTTTATTTTACCAAATTCGATTTATTACACTTCCCATCGGGTCCTGTCTGGATTATTTCACTTTTTCTTGTGTAAAGCCAGGGAATTTTCCACCCCCGCTGCATTTTTAAACAGGCGGCAAAAATACTAAAAATCTCAATAAAAATTGTATCTTTGCGCTTTCTAACATTAAAAATGTAACATTATGGCTATCACAAAATTAGACCAATTAGTAGAGTTAGTTAAGTCAAAACCGAAAAAAAGATTGGTGGCGGCTAATGCCAACGACGCGCACACCATTGAAGCGGTTTACGCTGCTTTGGAGCTGGGCGTGATCGATGCCACTCTCGTCGGCAACCCTGAAGAGATCGAGAAGGTGTGCAAAGAGCATAACTTCGACATGTCCAAATTCACCATTGTTCCTGAATATGTGGACACGAAGGCTGCCGCCAAGGCCTGCGACCTCATCAACGCCGGCGAAGGCCAGATTCTGATGAAGGGTCTGCTTCCCACCGACAAATACATGCGTGCCATCCTGAACAAGGAGAGAGGTCTCTGCCCGCCGAAGGCCACCCTTTCGCACGTCACCGTTATTGAGAACCCGGCCTACCATAAACTGCTCATCGTGGGCGATGTGGCTGTGATTCCCGCTCCCGAACTGAAAGAAAAACAAGCTATTCTCAAATATTTGATCGAAACTGCAAAGGCAATGGGCATTGAAAAACCGAAAGTGGCCTGTCTGGCCGCCACCGAACAGGTGTCTGTCGGCATGCAAGCCTGTGTTGACGCTGCTCTGCTCGCTGCCATGGGCAGCCGTGGACAACTCGGCAACGCCTACATTGAAGGTCCTATCTCCTTGGATCTCGCCATCGACAAAGAGACAGTGGAAATCAAAAAGTTCAAGAGCGATGTCGCCGGTGATGCCGACTGCCTGCTCTTCCCGAACATCGAGACGGGCAACGTGTTCTACAAGTGCTGCACGAAGTTCAACCACGCCGAACTGGGTGCACTGCTCAAAGGCGCCAAAGTGCCTTGCGTGCTCTCTTCCCGTGGTGACAGTGCCAAGACGAAAATGTATTCCATCGCATTAGCTGCTCTGATGGCATAATATCGGGAAAGTATGACGGAATTGGCTGCTATTTTCAACTTTATCGATTTCCGCATCGTTGATGTCCTCGACATCCTGATTGTGGCGGTCCTGCTTTTCGAACTTTACAAGCTGACGAAAGGCACCGCCGCCGTGAAGATTTTCTGGATGCTCGCGCTCATCTACGTCATTTGGAAGGTGGTTGCCTTTTTCCATTTCACCATGCTTTCTGATCTGATGGGCGAGCTCATCAATGTGGGCGTGCTCGCTGTCATTATCCTGTTCCAACCGGAAATCCGCAAGTTCATGCTCTATATCGGCGATGGACGGCTGATGCGCTTTTTCAGCGAACGTTTTGCCAAACAGAGCAAAAAAACGGATTATGCGAAAGAGATTGAGGAGGTGAAAGAGGCTTGTCGGCACATGTCGGCCACCAAAACGGGGGCCCTGATCATTTTCGCGCGACAAACTCCGTTGGATGAGTTCCTGAATACAGGAGAGCTAATTGATGCCAAGCCATCGGCAGAGCTTTTGGAGAACATCTTCTTCAAGAACAGCCCGTTGCATGATGGAGCCGTCATTATAAAAAACCACCGGATAACGGCCGCCCGATGCATCCTGCCAGTTTCCAAAAACCGCGATCTGCCGCAGGAGGTGGGTCTTCGTCACCGTTCCGCCCTCGGAGCCACGGAGTTCACGGATGCTGTCGCCGTGGTGGTCTCTGAACAGACCGGGAACATTTCCGTCTGTCACAATGGGGAGATGACCCGGGATCTTACCTCTTCGACGCTTCGACAAATGTTGGATGAGATTCTGACAAAAGAGTAGAAGCTGATCAAACAAGTTATGAAAGGAGGGATTTCACTGGAGATTCCTCCTTGTTTTTTAAATTGTTATAAGCCAAAACCCAAAAGGATTCCTCCGACCATCAATCCTGTTGCCATGGTGGTCAGTTTCATAATGAGGAAATTGCGTTTGGACTGCGCCATGAGCGGGATGCCAGCGTGACCGTTTTGTGCGATGGAGTTGGCGAGCAGAATGGAAAAAGGGGTGCTGCCTTGCAGAAACAGCATCACGAAAATCAGGTGCGGACCTGAAACAGGCAGGAAACCAATGCCCACCGCAATCAGCAAAACCAACCATTTTGTCCAACTGTTATTTTCCATAACTGTTTGAAGATCAAAAAAATGATTGAGAATACCGAGTACTAAAAGCGTTCCAAAGGCATAAAGAAAAAGCTTGAGCGCATGCTGTTTGACGACATGCTCCCATAGGTGTTCATGCAAAAAATGGACAATCCGCTCCTTCCAGTGGCGATCATTGGGATTTTCATGGAGATGTTGATGTTCTTCATGAAAGACAAAATCATGGGTTTCAGAGGTGACCAGTTTGTCGGTGGGGATTTTTTGCAGAAGCAGTCCCGCCACAAAGCCGATGACGAACAGGATGCTGGTCAACAGTAGGGCTTGTTTGGGGCTTTGTGCAGCCAAGAAGAGGGCTTCATCGCCGAAAGTGGCCATCATGCCGCCTATCAAAGCCCCGAAGGAGAGCAATCGGTGGGTGAACATCGACACCACCACAAAGCCGCCGGCGCAGCCGGGGATGGCACCGAGCAGGCATGCCATCGCCACCTCCGCCACAGGCTTTCCGTGCAGTTTCTTGAACAAACGCCCTGAAGAGGAAATATTGATGGATTCCACCACCGCCATCAGTATCAATACCAACAACGTGATGGACACCGACTCCTTTAGTACTTCCCACAGTATCCCCCACAAACTCTCCATCACACAGCCTCAATAACCAATAACCAATAACCCATAACCATTTTAAAGATTCAGATTCTTTGCAATTGTGGGATCCGTTTTTTTCGTGCCCCACACTTTGGCGGAGATGTCGTGTGCCTCTTTAGGGGTGAGCAGATCGTAGTGTTCCATGGCGCGTTGCACGAAAATGCACTGCTGGATTTGTGCTTTGTCCGTGACGACGGCGTCGGCGAGGGCTTTGCAGGAAGGGTAGCCGCAGAGGTGGCAATCCACCTGCGGCAGGTTCTGATTGATCTCGAACGCCCTTTTCATCTTCTGCATGGCCGCCGCCACATTGTCGTCCATTTTGTCCATGGACCGCGGTTCCACTTCACTGACGTGCCGTTTGTCGGCCAGATAGTCGAAATAGTTGAGCAGGTCGTTGTCCTCACTGTCAACTTCGTCAGAGCATTTCTGCATCCGTTTGCGTTGACGTTCGATCATGAGGAAGCGGTTTTCGGCGGTGAGGATTCCGCCGCAGCAACTGCCGTCGCAGGCGCGGAGTTCGAGGAAATCGATGTCCTGGATGTCCTCGTCTTCCACTTTCTCCAGAAATTCGGAGACGTTGTGGATGTCATCGATGGCCAGATTGCGGCCCGTGCGCAGCATTTTGGTCTCCCCGCCTGTAAGCGGGTATGTGATGCTGGCCTTCGACAGCCGGTGGAAACGCGCCGACTCGTCACACATCTTGTATTCACCGGTCTTGATAACTCGCAACACCTTGCTATACAGATAGTTCATATTGATCACGCCAGATACCGGGGACTTCTCCTCGCCCACGGGACTTTTGATGGCGGCGATTTTTGCGGCACATGGCGACACGTAGAAAATGCCGATGTCCTCTTCTTTAACCCCTTTTTCGGTCAGACTTTTCTTGATATATTCGGCGGTCATGTCAAAAGGAGCCTTCACGAGATAGATGTTGTCCACCAGCACAGGGAATTTCACTTGGATGAGTCGCACGATGGCCGGGCAGAATGACGAGATAACCGGTTTTTCGTAAGGAACATTCCCGCTTTCGAGGTCCCTGCGGATATATTCCTTAATGAAATCAACGCTTTTCTCCACTTCATAGATATCTTTGAAGCCGAGATGGAGCAACGCCGAAAGAATGGTGCGCTCGCGTATTTTCTCCTCAAATTGGGCCAGAAAGATGGACGGCACCAGCAAGACGGGGTATTTGTAGTCATAGACTGTCTGGAAGTCGTCTTGCTCGATGTAAATGGCATTCATTGGACATGCCACATAGCATCGCCCGCAGTCAACGCAGCGGTTCGGGTCAAGCACCGGATGCCCGTCCTCCACATGGATGGCACTGGTGGGGCACACGCCCGTGCAGTGCGAGCAACCAATGCAGAGGTCGTATTTGAATTTTAATGCGTGGTGGAAATCTTCGGCCATAGTTTTAAAGGTTATAGGTTATGGGTTATAGGTTATAGAAGTTTAGAGTTATAGATTGGATAAAGGGGTCTGTAGAGACGCACGACCGTCCATCTTTACTGGAAATAGTTGATGAACTCGATGGTGGTACCTTTGCCGACCTCGGAAGTGATGTTCAGGGAGTCGGAGTTGTTTTTGATGTTGGGGAGACCCATGCCAGCACCGAAGCCCATTTCCCTGACTTTCTGGGAAGCGGTGGAATAGCCCTTCTGCATGGCCTTGTCAATATCCGGAATGCCGGGACCTTCATCAGCGAGAACGATTTTCACGTGGTCTTCTTCCAAATCTACGGATATATCGCCACGATAGGCGTGAGCCACAATGTTGACCTCCGCCTCATAAAGCGCAACAACCGTCCTTTTGACTATCTCGGGGCTCACCCCGATTTTCTTAAGCATCCGTTTCACCTGGCTGGATGTGGATCCCGCATTGGTGAAATCTCCGCCTTCTACATGGTAAACAAAATTCATAATGTAAGATTTGGTTAATAATCAGATTAATAAACGGCCGGGAGTCCGGCGGAATAAAGGATTCCGGAGGTCTTGTACATGGAGTAATCTGTACGGATAACCACCATGTCGTTGTCTTCAGCCAACTCCTTCATCTCTTCTGTCACCTCTTTTCCACGCACAATCAACAGGTAGTTGATGTCCGACATTTCACACGTGCGGATAGACTGCAGATTGCTTAATCCTGTGAGCAACAACAGGTTGTTAACATCCTTCAAAGTAAGTACATCGCTCATCAAATCCGAAGCAAAAACACAATCAATCTGTTGGTTAAGATATTCTTCTCCGCAAATGATCTCACCTTGTACCAGGTTTTTAATTTCTTCGAGTGTCATTTTTAAATTCTTTTCTATAAATGTTTTGAAAAATAATCTGCAAAGATACTTTTTTTTTAAATGACACGTTAACCTAATGTTTAGTGATTTTTATGTACTTTTGCCGCGCTTTTTAGTTTCATGTTTCAAGTTTCAAGTCATAGTCATAGTTTATAGTTATAGTCATGAATATATTAGGAATTTGCATTTTAGCAGGAATTGTGGTGATGGTTGCCGGTGCGGTTTATGTCACCAAAATGATAATGGAATCGAAAGCAAAGATTGCGGCGTTGGAGAACAGCAAGAAGAATCAATCGGTGGTGTTGCCGTTGCGTTTGCAAGCCTATGAGCGTATGGCGCTTTTCTTGGAACGCATCGACCCCAACCAACTGATCATGCGCATCCACACCGCTGGACTGACTGTCTCGCAGGAGCAGAACCTGTTGCTTACGGCCATTCGCAGCGAATTCGAGCATAATCTTTCGCAACAGATATACATTTCCGACCATGTGTGGGAGAAAATTTGCGATGCCAAAGGCGACATCGAGTCTATCATCAACACAGTGGCCGCAGATATGGATAAGAACGTCGAAAGCCGGGAGTTTGCAGAGACCGTACTGGCCGTCACCTCCCAAAAACCTGTGGTGGAATTGGCCATACAGATTTTAAAGGCTGATATGCAGAAATGGGCGTATTAGCTATTGGCCTTTGGCTTAACCGTTAGCTAAAAGCCAATAGCCAAAAGCTAAAAGCTACTTTGCCGGATTGAACGATTTTTTTGTATTTTTGCACCGAAATTTTATTCCCTAACATAAAATTAAGAACAAAGAATTAATTATGAACAACGCCAATTATGTTTTCAGAGAGCCGAAAAACGAACCGGTTTACTCTTATGCACCCGGCACGCCGGAAAGAGCATTATTGCAAAAAGAATTAGAAAGACAATATAACCAAGAGATTGAGATTCCGTTGATTATTGGCGGAAAAGAGGTCAAAACCGGTGACATGGGTCAGGTGGTGATGCCTACCGAACACAGCCATGTTTTGGCGAAATACCACAAAGTGGGCAAGAAAGAGGTTCAGATGGCTATCGACGCAGCCATGGCCGCTAAGAAAGACTGGGAAGAGACCCCGTGGATTCAACGCGCTTCCATTATGATGAAGGCTGCCGAACTCCTCGCCACTAAATACCGTTACATCCTGAATGCCGCATGTATGTTGGGACAGGGCAAGAGCCCCATGCAGGCCGAAATCGACTGCCCGTGCGAGGCCATCGACTTCCTGCGCTTCAATACCTATTTTGCTTCCCAACTTTATGGCCAGCAACCCATTTCTGATCACGCCACTCTCAACCGCAACGAATATCGCGGCATGGAGGGTTTCGTGTATGCCATCACCCCGTTCAACTTCACTTCTATCGCGTTGAACCTCAACGTGGCACCTGCTCTGATGGGTAACGTCACCATTTGGAAACCTTCCACCACTGCCATTCTTTCTAACTACTACCTGATGCTGCTCCTCCAAGAGGCTGGTCTTCCTGACGGTGTCATCAACTTCCTTCCTGGCAGCGGTTCTGTCATCAGCGACGTGGCTTTCAAATCGCCGCATCTGGCAGGTATCCACTTCACCGGTAGCACCGGCACCTTCAAGAGCTTCTGGAAACTCATTGGTGAGAACATCGACATTTATAACACTTATCCAAAGATTGTGGGCGAAACTGGTGGTAAGGACTTTATCTTCGCGCACAAGACCGCTCCCGCACGCGAGCTGGCCGTGGCCATTCTTCGTGGCGCTTTCGAGTATCAGGGCCAGAAATGCTCTGCCGCTTCCCGCGCTTATGTGCCTAAATCCATCTGGGCTGAAACGCTGAAGCATATTAAAGATATGATGAAGACGGTGAAGATGGGCGATGTCCGCGACTTCTCCAATTTCATCAACGCTGTTATCGACGAGAAATCCTTCGACAACATTGCCGGTTATATCGACCGTGCGAAAGCCTCCAAGGATGCTGAAATTGTGCTCGGCGGCAACTACGACAAGTCTGTCGGTTATTTCGTGGAACCCACTATCATTCTGGCCAAGACCACGGATTACGAGTCTATCCGCGAAGAGATCTTTGGACCGGTCATCACGGTGTATGTCTATGAGGATGACAAATACGAAGAGATGTTGCACATCTGTGACGAAACATCCCCGTATGCGCTCACAGGCTCCATCATCGCCCGCGACCGCTATGCCATCATGCAGGCTGAGAACATCCTGCGTCATTGCGCCGGTAACTTCTACATCAACGACAAGCCGACAGGCGCAGTGGTGGGTTGTCAACCCTTCGGCGGCGCCCGCGCATCCGGTACCAACGATAAGGCCGGCAGTATGCTCAACCTCGTCCGTTGGATCAGCGCCCGCTGCATCAAGGAAACCTATGTTCCCGCAACGGATTATGGCTATCCTTTCCTTGGATAATCCTTTGGAACAACATGAATATATTAAAAGGCGACTCGCAAGAGCCGCCTTTTTTGTTTTACGATGAGACGATGAAAACGATGATGCGATGAACGGTGATTAACCGTTCAATGCGTTGGCGCCGCTCACAATCTCAATCAACTCGTTCGTGATGGAGGATTGTCGGGCGTTGTTGTACTTCAGGCGCAGGTCGCGCAGAATCTCGGTGGCGTTGTCCGTGGCCTTGGTCATGGAAATCATTCGCGCACCATGTTCCGATGCGATGGAGTCGGACAAAGTCTTGTACAACTGCGTACGCAAGATTTTGGGAATCAGTTCCATCAGCAGTTTGTCGGCGGACGGCTCGATAATGTAATCGTTGGTTGTTTTCTGCGTCTCGTCGCTTTCGAGCGAAGTCACGGGTAGAAAATCCTCCACGGTGATTCTTTGCGTCGCGGCGTTCAGGAACTGGTTATAGACGATATCGACTTTGTCAATCTCGTGATTAACAAAACGTTGCATCAGATCATCCGCCACTGCGGAGATTTCGGTGAAATCGGGGTTGTCCAACAGCTTTTCGTTGTAGAACGATACAGGGAATTGTTTGCAGAGCTGTTCTTTGCCTTTTTTGCCGAAACAAATCAGCTGAACGTTGCCGTTGCGGTGCTGTTCGGCATATTTTTCCGATATCAGGAGGTTGACGGTCTTGACGATATTCGAATTGAATGCACCACAGAGTCCTTTATTCGAGGTAATAACCACGATGACCACCTTTTCGGGTTCGCGTGCCTCGAAAAGCGGTGATGGTTCAGTACCTGTGTTGGCACCTGCCAGATTGTTCAGGATTTCGCTCAACTTTTGGGAATAGGGGCGAAGGTGCTGGATGGCGGTCTGGGCACGGCGGAGCTTGGCAGCCGACACCAGCTTCATGGAGCTGGTGATCTTCTGCGTCGACTCAATCGAGGTGATGCGCGTGCGTATTTCTTTCAGGTTGCCCATAATTATTCGTATTTTTTCGCTACTTCAGCGCAGGCATCGGTCAGTTGCTGCATGATACCGTCGTCAATGACTCCTTTGGCCAGCGTGTCAAGGACATCCTGATGATTGGAGTGCATGAAGGAGATGAATTCGGTCTCGAAATTGCGGATGCTAGTGACGGGGATGTGTTGTAGCAGACCACGGGAGCCGCAGAAGATGATGGCAATCTGCTCTTCCACCTTGTACGGCGTATATTGCGGCTGTTTCAGGATTTCCACATTGCGCACACCTTTGTCAAGGATGAACTGCGTGGCGGCATCCACGTCTGAGCCGAACTTTGCGAAGGATTCCATTTCGCGGTATTGCGCCTGGTCGAGTTTCAGGGTACCAGCCACCTTCTTCATAGACTTGATCTGTGCGTTACCACCCACGCGGGACACGGAGATACCCACGTTGATAGCAGGGCGCACACCGGCGTTGAAGAGGGAGGTCTCCAGGAAGATCTGGCCATCGGTGATGGAAATCACGTTGGTTGGAATGTAGGCGGACACGTCACCGGCCTGAGTTTCGATAATGGGCAGAGCCGTCAGGGAACCGCCACCCTTCACGATGGGCTTCAGCGTTTCGGGAAGGTCATTCATCTTGGCGGCAATCTCGTCGGACTCGATGATTTTGGCGGCGCGTTCCAGCAGTCTGGAGTGGAGGTAGAAGACATCGCCGGGGTAGGCCTCGCGTCCAGGCGGACGGCGGAGCAACAGCGAAACTTCACGGTAAGCCACGGCCTGTTTCGAAAGGTCATCGTAAATGATGAGGGCACTACGTCCGGTGTCACGGAAAAATTCACCGATGGCGGCACCTGCGAACGGGGCGTAGAACTGCATGGCGGCAGCATCCGACGCGGTGGCGGTCACCACGATGGTGTAAGGCATTGCACCGCGTTCAGTGAGGGTCTTCACCAGAGCAGCCACGGACGAACCTTTCTGTCCCACAGCCACATAGATGCAATACACGGGATTACCTTGTTCGTAGAACGATTTCTGGTTGATGATGGTGTCGATGGCAATAGCTGTCTTACCGGTCTGACGGTCGCCGATGATGAGCTCGCGTTGTCCGCGACCGATAGGAATCATGGCGTCGATGGCCTTGATACCGGTCTGCAGCGGCTCTTTCACGGGTTGGCGGTAGATGACACCGGGGGCCTTGCGCTCGATGGGCATCTCAAAGAGATCTCCTTCGATAGCGCCCTTGCCGTCGATAGGTTCACCCAGTGTGTTGATGACACGGCCCAACAGGCCTTCACCGACTTTGATGGAGGCGATGCGTCCGGTGCGTTTGCAAATGTCGCCCTCATTGAGCGATTTGGAGTCGCCGAGCAGCACAACACCCACGTTGTCTTCCTCAAGGTTGAGGGCGATGCCGGTGATTTCGTCACCGTTTTTGGTGCTGAACGTCACCAATTCACCGGAGCGGACGTTATGCAGGCCGTAAACGCGGGCAATACCGTCGCCCACGAGTAACACGGTGCCAACCTCCTCCATTTCGGATTTCTGGTTGAAATTTTCCAATTGCTGACGCAGGATAGAAGTAACTTCTGAAGGTTTTATTTCTGCCATGAATATGCTTATTTAGAAATGTACTTGAAACATGTTTTGAGAAAACTCTTGTTTTAACTTGTTGATTTTGGATAAGATGCTGGAATCCAAATAGTAGTCGTCCATCTGTATTTTAAAACCGCCGATGATTTCAGGATCCACAACTTGCTGCAGATCTATGGTGGCGTGAGTTTGTTCCACCAGCATTTGCAGAATCTTCTCTTTCAAATCGTCGCCTAACGGCTGGGCGGTGGTTATGGTCACAGGGCGGATGTTGTGAGCCGTATTGTACAGTTTGAAAAACTCCTCACAGATAGTGTCCAATGCCGGTTCGCGTTTCTTTTTCAGCAAGACATCCAAAAACTGGTAAGTGGTTTCCTGGAGGGTGCCGTTGAAGATGCTCTCGAAAATCTTGTGTTTTTGATGAGGTTCAATGACAGGATTCCGCAGGAGCATTTGCAATTCACGGTTTTCTTTCAAAATGCCCGCGAAGAGGTGAAGATCCCCACACACCTCCTCAACTTTGTCTTTTTCAGAGGCGTAATCGAAAAGTGCTTTGGCATAACGGCCAGATAGTTTCGGATTTTTCATCGATGAATTTTAAAGCGGCGGCAAATATACATTTTTTTTGCTTTTTGCTTTTAGCTTTTAGCCCACAAATCTATAACCCTATAACCAACAAACAAAAAGCTTCAATAACCCATAACCCATAACCCATAACCATTACTACATCTTCCGGCTGCCGGGTTTCACAAACGGGAGTCCTTGTTTGCAGAGCGGACAATCCTCCACGGCCCAGTTTTGGATGTTGAGCTTGGTGGCACTGTAGATGGGGTAGGGGAAAGAGCCGTCGCTGCGGTCGGCAATGCAGCACACGCCGATGACTTCCGCACCGAATGCTTTCAGAACCTCGATGGTTTCGAGGGAGGATTTGCCAGTGGTGACCACATCTTCGGAGATGAGCAGTTTCATGCCCGGTTTCACCTCGAAGCCACGGCGCAGGCACATCACGTTGTCGACACGCTCGGTGAAGATGGCCGGAACGCCCAATTGACGACCTAACTCGTAAGCCACGATGATGCCGCCCATGGCTGGACCCACCACCATGTCCACATGCAGATCCTTCACCTGCTCCGCGATTTTCGCAATCACGCGTTCGGCTCTGTCAGGGTACTGCAACAGCTTGGCACATTGGCAATAACGGTCGCTGTGACGACCCGATGACAACAGGAAATGGCCTTCCAGCAGTGCCTCCGACTGCTTCAGTTCTTCTATAACTAAATTTGTTTTTTCTTCATTCATAATATAATAGGATTAATTTTTATCCAAAAACGAAAAGCAAAGATACACAAATTTCAAATACAAGCAAACAAATGATATTTTCCATTCTGTAGAGACGTTTCAGGAAACGTCTCTACTCCGTCGGCAACGCCTTGAAGCCCTGACCCATGATTTCCGCGCTGTCGATAATGTTCACAAAGGCGGTCGGGTCGATATGGTGCAGGTTGTTTTTCAGTTTGACGAGGTCGGCGCGTTCCAAGGAAACGTAAATCATGCTGCGCTCGGTGCCGGCGTAGAGACCTTGGCCGAGGAACAGCGTGCCGCCGCGCTTGAGGTCGTTGAGGATGTAGCTGCGCATGGCCTCCACGTTGTTGGTCACGATATAGACGGTCTTGTAGGTCTTCATACCTTCCACGATGAGGTCGATGATCTTACCTTCGATGTAAATCAGAATGATGGAATAGATGGGCAGACGAATCTGCTTGAAGGCAATCAAAGTGGTGAGTGTGATGACGGAATCGACGATCATCACCAAAGTGCCGAGGGAGATTTTCGTGTATTTGTGGATGATCATGGAGATGATGTCGCTGCCTCCTGAAGTGGCTCCTGATTTGAAAATCAGACCGATAGCGATGCCGTAGATGATGCCGGCCACGACGGTGTTCAGAAAGTAGTCGGGCATGAAGAAGAGTTCGCTGTGCGGAATCTGCACCATATTGGGTGTGCTGGCCGCTTCCACGATACCTTCGTGGATGACGGGGTTATATCCCCAGAAAGTCTCTATCACCCAAGTGAATGCGAAAATCAGGATGGTGGAAAGCACCGTCTTGAAACCGAATTTCGGCCCCAGAATCCAAGTGCCGATGAGGAGCAGCGGGATGTCCATGCAGATGGCGTAGTAACTGATTTTCCAAGGCCATACGGTGTTCAGCACATTGGAAAGACCATAGGTTCCGCCGGGCGCCAAGAGGTAGGGGTTGACAAACATCACGTCGCCGACAGCAAAAAGGAAACTGCCTACAATTAACATCAAGTATGCGATAATCTGCTCTTTAACGTTGTTTTTCTGCTCCATTTTTCTCGATTTTTTACGGCAGCAAAGATACTAATTTTCGGCAATTAGCTGTTAGATGTTGGCCATTGTATAGGAGGTTTCTTATTGCATTATTCAAAAACTTTTATATTTTTGCCGTTTAAATGAATTTTTCAGAAATATGTCGAAATTAGCAGTTGTCATTCTGAACTGGAACGGAAGGAAGTTTTTGGAGCAGTTCTTGCCCATTTTGCTGAAAACGCTCCCTGATTATGCGGAGGCGGTGGTGTGCGACAATGCTTCCACGGATGACTCTGTTGTCTTCATGCAGGAACATTTTCCGCAAGTTCGACTGCTCTTGAACGAGCGCAACGAAGGGTTCGCCCGAGGCTATAACCTTGCCCTTGAGCGTGTTGAGGCCAAATATTACTGTCTGCTCAATTCCGACATCGAAGTAACCGATGGCTGGATTGAACCGGTGATAGAGCAGATGGACGCCAACGAGAAGATCGCGGCGGTACAGCCCAAGCTGCTGTCATACTATCGTCGCGACGAGTTTGAATATGCGGGCGCAAGTGGCGGTTACATAGACAAATACGGTTATCCATTCTGTCGCGGACGCATGTTCGGCAATGTGGAGAAAGACCACGGCCAGTATGACACGGTGGCGGATGTCTTTTGGGCCACGGGTGCGGCCATGTTCGTCCGCAGCGATGTCTATCGCACCATGGGCGGGTTGGACGACGACTTTTTCGCCCACATGGAGGAGATCGATTTTTGTTGGCGCATCAAGAATCTGGGCTACAAGATCAAAGTGAACCCGGCTTCGGTGGTTTATCACATCGGCGGGGGCACGCTGCCCAAGAACAACCCCATGAAAACCTTCTTGAACTTCCGGAACAGTCTTTATCTGCTGATCAAAAACCTCCCGGATGAGCGGCTGAGGCCGACACTCATCCTCCGTTTCTTCCTTGACCAAGTGGCGGCTTTTTCCTTTTTGGCACAAGGACATGTCCGGGATTTTGCCGCAGTTTACAAAGCTATTTTCACCTTCGCCCGCACGTACAAGCAGTTTCAGGTCAAGCGGAACACCTTGCCGAAACTGGCCTTCCAGGATTGCTACCCTGAGTCGGTCGTGAAACTTCATTATCTGAAAAGAAAGAGAATTTTTAACGGAAAAACCTTTGAGTAATATCATAATATGGAATGCTTTGCTCAGTTTTATCATTATTTGCTTCCCGTGATGACCATATTGGGGGTGATTGTATTCGTCACGCTGCAGTTTGTCACACCTGCTTATGGCATGACCTTCAATAACCGTTGGGGGGTCTCGGTGCGCAGCAATTTGGGCTGGTTCATCATGGAATGCCCCGTCTTTTTCACCATGCTGGTGTTGTATTTCATCTCATTGGGACTTAATGTGAAGCCGTTTAATGTGGTGACTTGTGTGATGTTCATCTTTTTCGAGTTCCACTATTTCCAGCGGTCGTTCATATTTCCGCTGCTGATGAAGGGACAGAGCAAAATGCCGTTGTCCATTATCATCACTGGAGCGACGTTCAACACGTTCAACGCCATCATGCAGGGCGGTTGGCTCTTTTTCTTCTCGCCAGAGGATGCTTATCCCATTAGCTGGTTCTGGTCGCCGCAGTTTGTTTTCGGTACGGCACTCTTCCTGTTCGGCATGGTGGTCAACATCTATGCTGACCGCGTGATCCGCGATTTGCGCACCGATGTTACCGACAACAACTATTACCTCCCTCACGGCTGGATGTTCCGTAAGATCAGCTCCGCCAACTATTTCGGGGAGATTCTGGAGTGGGCAGGTTTCGCCATCCTTACCTGGTCGGTGTCGGGTGCGGTGTTCCTGCTGTGGAGTTTCGCCAACATCGTGCCGCGCTCCAAAGCCGTCTATGCCCGCTACACGCAGTTCTTCGGTGAGGAGTTCACTTCGCTGAAGCGCTATAAGATTTTCCCGTACATTTATTAGTGGCTTAACTCGTCATATTAGTTGTAATTAAGAACAAACAATAGATAGATTATGTTCAAGAAGACAAGATTATTTGTTGTGGGTTTTGTGTTGCTGATGGCAATGCATCATACGATGAATGCACAAGGCCAGACAGCGGACACTGCCTTGTTGCCTTATTATTGCGGTTTTGAGGACACTACGGATAATGTTCATTGGCATTTTTATAGCCAGGTGATCAACAAATGGGTGGTGGGCTCGGCCACAGCGGCATCAGGAACACACTCCATGTATGTTTCCAACAATGGAGGCGCTTCCAATGCCTATTCCGGTTCCAATACTTATTCGGCCTGGGCTTATCGCGACTTTTACTTAAACCCTCAGGACAAAGCTTATAAGCTCTATTTCGATTTCAAGGGAATGGGGGATTCGTGGATGGATAATATGAGTGTGTTTCTTGGACCACCGGTAGATTATTTTGGAGATATGCCATCCGGCAGTATCCAGTTGTTCAACGCATTGAATAATATCTCTTCTTGGACTACCTTTTCCCATTTGATTGACAGCACTCATTCCGGAGTGCAACGGCTCTATTTTAAATGGAATAACGACTATTGGGATATAAACAATCCGCCCGCTGCCATTGACAATATCGTTTTTGAAGGAACTACTTGTTTGGCCAATGTGACCAATATGATGGCCTGTCCTGCCGACACGGTGGTGTTTTTGACATGGACTTCTCCTGATGTTGAATCTTATACGATTGAGTATAAGAGCGTTACGGATTCTGTATATACGGTATTGAATGTTTCTGCTTCTTCTTCCCTCATCGGGAATTTGCTTCCCTCTACGGAGTATATGTGGCGGGTAAGAGCGAACTGTTCTGCAACAGAACAAGGATTTTTTTCCGAAGTGAACACGTTTACCACCGCTGCCTCTGTTGCGCACTTGCCATACAGTTGCAGTTTCGAGAATCCTGCGGAGAATGCCGAATGGATGCTTTCCAATCAGAATTATACCAACAAATGGCATATTGGGGAAGCGGTGAGCAACGATGGCTCCCATTCGTTGTATGTGTCGAATAACAATGGCGTTTCCAATTCCTATACGGTCAATTCCTCGTCGGTGGTTTGGGCCTGTCGCGATTTCGTGTTTCCCGGAGATGTCGCATCTTACCAGATCTCTTTCGATATCAGATCATACGGGGAAATTTATAACAATCACCCCTACGATTATGTCAAGGTGTTTGTGGGTCCGCCTTCCACACAACCTCTTCCGACGGGTAATAATGATGTCCCCCCTTTGGCCACCCAACTTGGCGCGGTATTCCAACTGGATTCCATTTGGCGTAATGTCGTTTTCACCTTAGACTCCACCCATAGTGGACCGCAGCGTCTCTATTTCTTATGGAGAAATGATGACTATTTCGGGACCAATCCGCCTGGTGCTGTGGACAATATCCAAATCACCACCTCTGATTGCCCTATACCCGCTCAGTTGGCTGCTGTCAACATTCTTGACGATGTGGCCACTCTGACGTGGGAGTCGGATGCCCCAACCTTTGTTCTTGCATATAAGTTGCAGGAAGACAGTGCTTTTACGGAAGTTGTTCTGACCGAAACGTCATACTCGATGACGGGATTGATGCCTGATGCCGTTTATGAGTGGAAGATAAAAGCCCTGTGTTCGAATGAAGAGCAGAGCTTCTGGAGCTATCTGCAATCCTTTCAGACGTTGTCGTTTTTAGGTCGGATTCCTTACGAAAACGGTTTTGAGGATCCGGATGAGAACAGCTATTGGAAGGTGATAAACTATTATGGCAATAATCATTGGTGCATTGGTACTGCAACACATAAGACGGGTACACATTCTATGTACGTTTCCAATAATGACGGTGTCAGCTATACATACACGAATTCAAGCGTGAGCTATAGCTGGGCCTATCGGGATTTCTATTTTGATCCGGATTATTCCAGTTTTGACCTCTCGTTTGACTATAAAGTGAAAGGGGGTGCCGGTTTTGCCGGGATGAGGGTGTTTGTCGGGCCTCCCACCACTCCGGTTGACTATTCGGTGCCAGCAGGGGCGGTGCAGCTTGGCAACAGTATGTATGGGCATGCATCGTGGACTCATTTCAGCTATACGCTGGATGCCACTTTCCAAGGGGTGCAGCGTCTCTATTTTTTGTGGGCTAACGAATGGAGTGTCGGGGATAATCCGCCCGCGGCTGTTGACAATGTGACTCTTGAGGGACTTCATTGCGGGGTGCCGGTGCACATTGCGGTGGATTCCGTGACGGCACATGACATTTCGGTGCATTTCACGCCGGCCTCCATCCATGACAGCGTTTGGGAAGCAGCGGTTGTGACGGCAGGTACGCCCATCGCCCAGGCACAGCTGATTACAATTACGGACACGGTTTATACTTTCCAGAATTTGCAGAACAACACGACTTACGACATCTACCTCCGCACTTCTTGTGGAAATGGAGAGAGCAGCTATTGGTCGCAGGCCGTTACACAGCGCACCGATTGCGGCTATATTTCCTCCTTGCCTTATACCGACAATTTTGACACTTACGGATCGGAGAACTACCCGTGGTGCTGGTATCGGTTGACCACCACGTCAGGCACATACCCTTATTTAGACTTGCATCAGCCAAACCATTATGATGCGACTTACAGTACGCCCGGCATGTTGCTGTTCAGCGCGCCGGCAGGAACTTACAATATCGCGGTTATGCCTGAAATGGACCGCACTATTCCCATGAACGAGTTACTGGTTTCCTTCCAATACAGAGCTTATGATCCGGATGACCGCTTTGAGGTGGGAGTGATGAGCGATCCTCTGGACGCTTCCACTTTCGTTCCTATGGATACAGTGTGGTTAGACTATTATCAGGTAGAACATTGGACCGAGAAGAAGGTGACTTTGTCGGGGTATTCCGGTGATGGACACTTCATCGCATTCAAGCATTACTCTAACACCCAGACTCACGCTTATTTAGACAATGTCCGTGTGGAAGCCACTACGTGTCCGCTGCCTGTGGATGTTACCGTCACGAATGTTACAAGCCATTCGGCCACGATTGACTGGACACCCTCTGGCGATGAGAGCGAATGGATAGTGGTGGTAAAACCCCATGTACAGAGTATAAATTACGCAGTTGTTGTAACAAGTCACCCTTATACAGTGGACAATCTTAAGTTTGGAGAATGGTATGATGTATATGTCAAGGCGAAATGTGGTAGCGAAGAAGTGAGCAGCTGGAGTTTGCCCGCGACTTTTTTCACACAGTGCAGTTCCATCACGCAATTGCCATACATTGAAGATTTTGAGAATTACTATCAACCTTACATTTACAATGAATATCCGCGTCCGCGTTGTTGGACCTTCCCGCACATCTATTGGGCTTATCCGGAGGTTTACATGTCTGAAAACGCCCAAGCTCAGGACCATTATGTGGGGAATTCCCGTTCGCTGATCTTCAAGTCTTCCATCAATTTCGAGATGCTGATGGCCGTGATGCCACCACTGGAGGTAGATATTCACAATGTCAAACTTTCGTTGAGGTCGTTGGCCGAATCGGTCAATGCTGGCAGAATTGAGGTGGGGGTAGTGAACAGTGACGCGGAGGAGTCCAGCTTTGAGATTGTGCATACGATTTACGCCTCCGACCAGGCGGGTAGTTGGGTGCCTTTGGAGATAAATCTCGATTCCACTCTTTTGTCAGGTACGGGAAATCATATCGCCTTTCGCTATTACCCCTATAACTATATCTGGGCTATGTGGCTGGATGATTTGGAGTTGTCGTATAATAATACGGTCGGGATAGTGTCGCATAATCATGACAATAGCATCAGGGTGTTCCCCAACCCGACAAACGGACGGGTTACGGTAGCTCATTCCGAGAAGATGATCCGACAGTTGGAGGTGTTCGATATGTATGGGAAGATGTTGGTGAAGATACCAGTGGAGGATTACGAAACCACCGTGGATCTTTCGTCATACGCGAAGGGAGTCTATGTTTTCCGCATCACCATTGGCGGTGATATAATCAACCGCAGGGTTGTGGTGCAATAGTTCACCTCGTTGAAGCGCTATAAGATTTTCCCGTACATTTATTAAGATATTATGGTAGGGGCGAATGATTATTCGCCCCTACGGCAATTAAAAATTCACTGTTTATAAGTAATTTTTACCACAATAAAATACACCTTTGAAAGTTGTATCTTTGTTCGTTTGTAAAATAGGTTATAATCAGTGAACTATATGAAGATAATCAAAACTGCCCTGTTACTGTTGATAACAGGCATTTTCACCATTCCGTTTGCTTCCGCGCAACGCACGGAGAACTTCAAATCACCGCAGTATGAATACCAGACTGCGGTGGATTTGTTCAACAAGGAGAAGTACGGCTCCGCACAACAATATTTCAAATATGTGTATGAAAGCACCGACGACAAGCAGCATGATCTGAAGACGAACTCTCTGTTCTATCAAGGTGTGTGTGCGGCCAAACTCGACAACCAGGATGCCGGCTACCTGCTGCAGTCGTTCATCGACCGCTATCCCGTGCACACCTCCGTGCCCGAGGCACACTATTACCTGGGCCGTTTTTATTTCGCCCGCAAGAACTACAAGAAGGTGATTGCGCAGTTTGACGAAATCTACGAGTCGGAAATCCAGCCCGAGAATGTACAGGAATATCATTTCAAGAAAGGGTATTCCTATTTCATGACGGAGGATTACGACAACGCCAAGATGATGTTCCGCAAGGCGCGAGAGGAAGAGGGACCCTACAAGGACCGCAGCCTCTACTATCTCGCATATATGGCCTATCAGGCAGAACAATACGATGCCGCTCTGGAGGATTTCCTTATCCTGAAGGACAATCCTGAACTAAAAAGCGAAGTTCCTTACTTCCTCACACAGATCTATTTCAAAGAGGAACAATACGAAAAAGTGTTGGAAGTGGCTCCTGAAACGGAAATCGTGAAGGACAAGAACTTGGCGCAGGTGGCTCGCTGCAAGGCCCTGTCCTACTACAATCAAAACCAGTATGAGGAAGCTGCCGAGAATTTCGATAAAATCAAGGATAACAAACTGATAACCCTCGACAGAAACGACTGGTTCGCGAAAGGTTTTACAAATTACCGCGTTCAGAAATACAGTGATGCCATTGCCGATTTCTCCCGCGCTGCCAACGACAAGGATCCTGATGCGATGACCCAGCAGTGCTATTTCCTCATCGCTGACTGCTACATGAAGACGGCCCAGCGAACCCTCGCAGCCCAAAGTTTCAAAGAAGCGTCCAAATATAACTTCGATCCCACTATCAAGGAGGAAGCCCTTTTCAACTACGCAAAACTGCAATGCGAGACCTCCACGAGCCCTTTCAACAACGGTATCGAGGCTTTGCAGGACTATCTCAACCAATACCCGCACGCCCAGCACAGTGAGGAGGCCGCCGACTATCTGTCGCGCATCTATCTCTCCACCAAGAATTACCAGGCCGCCATCAACTCTATTGAGAAGATGAAAAGCAAGAACCCTTCCATCTTGAAGGCCTATCAGCGTTGCACCTTTAACCGTGCTCTCGAACAGATCAACAACCAGAACTATAAAGAAGCTCTCGCGTTGCTGAACAAAACGCTGTCCTCCCCGTCGGATAAAAACATCCATCAGGATGCGCAGTACTGGAAGGCGGAGGCTCAATACCGTAATGAACAGTACAAAGACGCCTATTATTCGTTCCAGACGTATCAGAATTCTGAAAGGGCTTCTGCCAACGAATATTATGTAAATTCTTTTTATTCACTAGGTTATGCTGCGTTGAAGCTGAAAAGGTATAAAGATGCTGGCAATCATTTCAAAACGTATCTCAACAAATCATCGAAATCGGAAGATATTGATATTCAAGCGGATGCATCGGCTAGATTGGCTGACTGTTACTTCATGCAGCTTGACCTTCCCAATGCCATAAAGTATTATGACCAATGTGAGCGCTTGGGTCAATCGAATGCCGACTACGCAGTCTATCAGTTGGCCAAATGTTATGGCTATCAGAAGAATAACAACAAAAAAATCCAGACGTTGGAACGATTGTTGAATTCTTACCCGTCCTCAAGTTACAAGGATGATTCGGAATTTGACTTGGCGGTGACTTATCATACGCAGAATGATTATGCGAGCGCCATTTCCGCTTATAAGAGTTTCATCAAAAGCCATCCGAAAAGCCAACACATCCGTCAGGCGCACACCCGTTTGGCACAGGCTTACCTGAACAGTGACAATCAGCAGATGGCGATTTCCACCTACAAATATGTGGTGGAAACCTATCCTGGCTCGCAAGAAGCCAAGGATGCGCTTGCCAATTTGGAGACCATTTACACGGAAAACGGAAATACCAGCGAATTTTTCGACTATGTGCGTTCCAAGAACATGAACATTTCCGCTGATCGTCAGGACTCTATCGCCTTCAAGGCGGCGGAAACGAAATACAACCGCGGCGACTGCGAGTCTTCCATTGCCGCTTGTCAGGATTATATCCGCCAGTTCCCGAACGGCTCTTTTGTGGCGAAAGCCCATTTTTACAAGGGAGAATGTGAGTATGGAATGCGCCGATATGATGATGCTTTGGCCGATTATGAGGCCATCATCAAGAAATACAAGACGGAATACAATGTGACCGCCTTGCACAAGGCTGCCTCTATATTGTATAATGACAAACAATATGCGAAGGCTCTGACCTATTTCAACAAGCTGATGGAGAACACCACAGCAGAGGAGGAAATCATTTATGCCAACAACGGAGCCATGCGCTGTGCCTATTTCCTGAAAGATTACCGTTCGGCGCTGACAAGTGCGGAGAACATCATCCGCGCCAACCAGCCCGACCAGGATCTGCTTTCGGAGGCATTGCTGATTGCCGGTAATTCCGCACTGGAGCTCAAGGAGATAGAGACGGCGAAGAACTACTACAGCAGGCTCGTTCCGAAAGGCAGCAATGACCTGTGTGCCGAGGCTGCTTACCATCTGGCCGACATTGCGCTCAATCACGATAAAAACCTCGATGATTGCGAAGCCCGTATCAAAGCCATCCTCGGCAGCGACTACTCCTCCGAGTATTGGTACGCCAAAACGTTTATCCTCTATGGTGACCTTTACAAGGCTAAAGGCAACTACTTCCAAGCCCGCCACACATACCAAAGTATCGTCGATAACTACGCAGGTGAGGATTTGGTGAAATTGGCACGAGCGAAAATCGCGGAAGTTGATGCGCTGGACAAGTAGTAATTGATAATGGATAATTGATAATTGATAATTAGAGAGATGAAAAAGATAACAATATTCGTTTTTTTGGTGTTTTGCGCTAGTTTTTTGCGGGCGCAGGTGGTGGATTCGGCGCAGTTGTTGATCAAATATGTGCCGAAGTTGGCCAACTCCAATAAAATCAACCAACAAGCTGTGCTGAAAGACACGGTGGTGAGCGAGCAGGTGGAGTTTAACTACGTCATCGCCCCCAACAAGCCGGAGCTCGACTTCAAACCGGGCGAAATGCAGGTGGGCAAGCTCAACCCCGAGGTGAAAGAGCGTTATTACCGCAATTACATCAAGCTCGGTTTCGGTTACCCGATCACGCCGCTTGCGGAACTTTCGATGCATAACTGCCAGAATCCGAAATACTCATACGGACTCAACTTCCACCACTTCTCCTCATGGGCGGAACCGATCGGGAAGGAACAGAAAAAGTTCGCGTACGCACCCACAAGCGACACGCGCATACACCTTTTCTTCAACCGAATCTTCAAGAACCACACGCTCTACTCTTCCGTCGGTTACAATCACGAGGTGGCCAACCTCTATGGCTTTTCCACGGATTGGGTGCGTCCGGAGCTGTATCTGAACCCAGAACAGTATTATGACAAGTCATACCGGGACAGCATTCGTAACAATTTCAACCATGTGCGCGCGGAGATTGGTCTGCGCTCCAATTTCACGGAAGAGGAGAAGCGTCTGAAGGAAGATGTGCGGCTCAACTACGATTTTATACACACCTACTGGAAAAACATGGAGCATGGAGTTGGAGTGCGCGCCATGTTAGGGTATGATGCCAAATTCTTGAAAATCTCGGGCTTCCAACACTATCAAGTGGATCTTGGGCTCGATTATTTCAATAATGTATGGAGCGACAGCATTCCTATGGGTACCGATGGCAGCTTGTTGAAACGTCGCGCCACCAACAGTTTTATGTTCGAGATCAAACCCACCATGCGGTTCAGTATTCGGGAATACCATCTGTTGGCAGGTGTCGGGGTTCCGATTCTCAACCAATACAACAAGACGCAATGTCCTGTTTATCCGGTAGCGGAACTGCAAATGGGGCTCATCCGCGGAGTGCTGAACCTCTATGTGGGTGTGGACGGCAAGAGCGAGTACACTTCGTTGAAAAACCTGCTGTACGAAAATCCCTACGTGAAACCGAATCTTGACACTCTTCGTTTCTCCAAGTGCCAGATCAGCATTTACGGCGGTGTAAAGGGAAAGATAACAGATAAACTGAACTACCATGTTTCGGCCAGATACTCTTATCGTCGTGATCTGCCGTTCTTTATGTTGGACACGGTCAGTCTGCTTAAGAACCGGTTTGATGTGGTGTATGCCAAGAAGGGCACCGAGCTGGACGTGAACGCCAATTTGAGCTGGGAGGCTATCAACCACCTATATCTGACCTTAAACGCACGTTACCATGACTTCTTCTTCCTCGAAGACTACGACTGGTTCGGCTCCGACGCCATCACGGGCGGCAAACCGCTCTACATCCCGCGATGGGAAATCGGTTTTGAGGGCAAGTATATTTGGCGAAGCAAGTTCATTTTCACGGCAAACGCGAAAGTGGGCTTCAACCGCTGGG
>Ga0310691_10001515_pt1 | contig 35222 bp, 53 predicted proteins | sample 176DNAGHGlowgp2_FD_203887 | JGI IMG/M metagenome (GOLD analysis project Ga0310691, IMG submission 203887) | Sheep rumen microbial communities from Palmerston North, Manawatu-Wanganui, New Zealand - 1766 DNA GHGlow gp2 (v2) (version 2) | ecosystem: Host-associated > Mammals > Digestive system >... | reverse complement strand
GTGTACTTGCGGTAGGTCATTTCGCCGGTGACGAAGAGAAGGTCGCCCTTGCGGACGTACTGCTCGACGATTTCGACGAGGCGGTCGAAGCTGACGACGAGATGGTGCCATTGGGTCTCTTCCTGCTGGTAGTTGTTTCGGTCGACGAACCTCTTGGAGGTCGCGAGCGATAGGTTGATGACCTTCCCGCCGTTGGAGAAGGTTTTGATGTCGACCGAACCTACGCGGCCGAGGAGGGTGATCTGGTTAAATGATGCCATAGTGTGTTAGTGTTTGGAGTTGTTTCTATATTCGTTGATAAGGATGTAGGCCAGCACGGTGGCCAAGATGGCGAGGCCGGATAAAAGGACCAGCCCGCCGAGGACGATGCGCTCTAACATTTCGGGGCCTCCTTCTGGACAATCCAGTACTGCTTATATGGGCGTCTCCCTTCAGGGCGTTTCCACTCGTCACAAAGGACGATGTCGAGGTTCTTCCGGTCGATGTCCCGGCGGATCTGGTGGATGGCGGTGTGGACCTGGGAGATCTCGAACTCCCTGCTCATCGTGCAGTCCACGCGGCGCCCGGCCATCATGGCGTCGAAGATGGCCTTCTTCGCTTTAGCGAGGCCGGCCATGTCCTGCTCCGTCCTGGCGTCGTAGGGCGCGTGGACGACGGAACCGCGATGATGTGCGGTGGTGAGCTGCTTCGACGCCTTGCGGGCGATGTAGTCAATCTTATCCAGGTGCCCGAGGATCGCTCTCCTCTCTCCGGCTGGGAGCTCGAGGCGATCGAGTCGGCGGCGGATGCTATCCGTCCGCTCGGAGGTCCGTTTGTCGAGTTTGAGTGTGTTCATGGTGTAAAGGGTTATTTTCTTGTGAATTTATCGGCGAGGTGTTCGGCGATCGCGTCAGCTGTGGCCTCTCTCGCCGGAGCAGATGAAGTAGCGGCCCTGCGCTGGGCGTCATGCCCTTCGCCGCGGGCGTAGTCAACCAGGGCGCGGTAGAGTGTCGAGACGGAGATACCGTAGAGCGGGCGGTCCGATCCGCCGAGGACGGCGTCGCGGATTGCCATGCCGATCTCGAACCAGGAGAGGAAGCGGAGGCCGTACTTTGTGTCGCTCAGGATCTCGGCAACGAGGGCCGTGGCCGTGAAGTTGAGGCGCTCCCGGCTGATCTCCTGCCCGCTGTAAAGGACGGCACCGTAGACGATGGGGATCATGCGTGCGACCGCTTCTTCCTGGGTGGTCTTTCCGATACGCGGATAGGTGTCCGGATCTCTGCGGACGACCGCGAGGTCGACCTTTGCGTTGTACGCCGCGAGGTTCGCGGCTGGGATGAGTTCCTGCGTTTTCATAGTCCGAGTTCTTTTCCGAGTTCCATCATGCTGTCGAAGGCTTCGTCCGCTTTGGACTTCCGAGATCCGGAGGGGGCGGCGGGGGTGGCTGCTTTCCGTTCGGGGCGGCGCTCCCAGGTGATGACGGCCTGCTTCCAGTCTTTCATCGGGTTGCTGCCGACCTGCCAGCCCTTCGAGGCGTAGAAGGAGACGAAGGCCTGCGGATCAATGTCGTTCCCGCGCTCCCGGCAGTAAGCATCAACTTCCTCAACCGTTGGAGGGACAAAAGTCTCGCGCGTACGCGCATTAGAGAGAGAGATAATATCTTTCTTTTTAACTTTATTTTTGGGTGCAGATTTTGCACCGGTTTTGTGCAAATTTTGCACGGGGGTGCAATTTTTGCACGGGGGTGCAGATTTTGCACCGGTACTGGCTGAAAAAGCCACGACGATCTGCCCGTCGACACTCGCGAAGACCTTCTGGATGAGGCCGCGCTCGGAGAGGGAAACGAGGGCCGCGTCGATCGTCCGCTTGCTGCTGACGCCGCAGCGCCTCGCCAGCTCCTCGCGGGAAGCGTAGCAGCACCCGTCGCCCTTCTGCGAGTAGCCGAAGATGATGGCGAAGAGGTTCAGCTCCGTCCCGCGAAGGCCGAGGTCGAGCATCGATTCCGTGATTGTGTAGAAGTATTCCTTCATCGTCCAGGGCTGTCTATGCCTCCTTTGCGGTTCTCGGTTTGGTGAACTTGCAGGTCTCTGAAGTCTCGACGGAGAGATAGCCGGATCCCTCGTCTTCGTGGGCCTTCGCCCAGTCGGCGATGCGAGTGGCGTTCGTCTTCAGGGAGACGTCGATGTAGCCGGGGAGACCGGCTGCGCGAGCTGCCTCGGTGGCCGCCTCCAGGTAGTCCTCGTCGACCTTCTCGGCGTTGTAGATGGTCTTCGTTGAGGTGTACTGGCTGAAGGCGTAGAAGGCACCCTTGACCTTCTCGCGGCCCGTGGCCCGAAGGACCTGGCCGATGGCGACCTTCACGAAGTCGATGGTCTTGTCGACATACTTGATCCGGGCTTCGGCTGCGGCCTTCTCGGCCTTGTAGGTGGCCTTCTCGTCTTCCTTGCTCTTCAGCCAGCGCCCGAGGGTGTCGATTCCCTCGCCTTCGAGGAGGTCGGTGATGGCGGCGAGCTGGGCTTCCAGCTCCTGGGTCTCGGCGGTCACTTCTCCGCCGTTTTCGATGTAGGCGTCCTCCAGCTGCTTGGAGGTCGCGTTCAGCGCTTCGAGGGCGCTCTTGATGTCTTTGTAGGTCATAGTGTTAAAGGGTTGATTTGATTCTTTCGTTTACATAGGGATAGCCGGCGAGGCAGGGTGCCGCGTAGCATTGACGGACGAAGTGGTTGTCCTTATCGACGTAGGGCTGCTGGGACTTGCTGTCCATGTGGTAGTACTCGCCCAGGAGATACCAGTACTTGTCGATGCGGACATAGAGGAGGACTTCGGCGCCGGGCTTCAGGCAGTCGTGGCGGGCGAGGTCGATCGCTTCCTCCATCGTAAGGTCTCGGACCGTCTCGAAGTTGAGGCGGAAGGTGTAACGGGGTGCGCTCATGGTTACTGGATGTTGTTCTGGAGTTTATAAGCGAAGACGTCCTTGTCCAGCTGCTCGAGCTGGAACTCGTTCGGATGGAACTGGGCGATGAAGGCATCGCGGCACGGGTGGCCGGCTTTCGTTTTCTGGTTCCGTGCGATGCCAGCGACCCAGCGGTTGTAGAGTTCCTTCTCCATGTGAAGGATAAGATCGGAGGCCGGCGCGGGCGCCTGTGCAGGCTCTGGCTGTGGAGCGGGCGCTGCTTTTTTTGCGGGCTTTTTCGGAGTAGAAGCGGCCTCGGGGTCTCCGACGTTCGTCGTGTCGGAGTCCGCTGTGTCGTCGATGCAGAAGAGCCCGTTGAGCGCGTACTTTCTGGCATAGGAGCTGGAGGCTCCGGTGACTTGCGAGCCATCCATGCCTTTCTTCTCATCCTCCTCGCGGGCGTAGGCGGTCGCGGTGATGTGCGCGTCTTCGTCTTTGATGTCGGTGATGGTGGCGGATGCCTTGATGTAGTAGCGGTCCCCGATGAGCATCAGCTCGTCGGAGCATACCAGGGTGCATCCGAACTCGCTGAGGAGCGGCTTTACAGCCTCGAGGATGTCCTCTGCTTTCCGGTACTTGTAGTTCCCGAAATTGTTGTACTGGGACTTCGGAGCCTTTAGTGAAGATTGAATCTTCTGGAGTTTCTCGTGGATACTAAGCGGCTCCTGGTTGTTGTTTGCCATAGTGTAAAGGGATTATTTGGTTTGTCTTTTCGGTTCGATCTCCTGACCGGCGAAGTAGCCGGCGATGAATCCAGCGACGCCCAGGATGAAGGCGAGGATGTCGAGGTAGGATGCCCAGGCGACGATGGCGCCGAGCATGAAGGCGATGCAGAGCATCAGGCAGAGGATGAAAGTGGAGGTGTTTCTCATGGTGTTAAAGGGTCTTTCTTCCCGTCAGCTGGAGTTCCGCCCTGACGAGATCGGCGGTTCGGAGGTTGGTGATCTCGACGACCCGGTAGCGCTTGGTGCCGTTGCGTCCGTCGTCAGTCCTGGAGGGGCGGAGGCGTCCGTCGCGGATGGCATCGGCGGCCCACTTGCCGTAAGTCCGAAGGACCTCCCGCTGGCTCATCTCGCCAGGGGTGAGGCCGAGGCTTTCGGCGAGGTGCGCGGCGCCCAGCTCTGCAGCGCTCTTTACAAGTTGTTCGAGGATGCTCATGGTCTACTGCGTGCGGGTTACTGTGTAACTTCCACGGGTGTGGTCGAGGTGGACGGAGTACTTCCGCATCAGGTCGAAGGCGAGGCGGCTGGCGCAGTTGCGGACGGAGGACTGGGTGTAGTCTCCGACCGGGATGTGCTCGACATCTCCGAGCTCCATCGCCCTGAGTGTGGCCGCGAGATTGGGTTTTGCAATCATAATTTTTTTGTATATTTGTTTGTAACTTTTTGCAAAGATACGAAAAATTTTGAATTTACAACACAAATATAAAAAATTTTCAACAAATTTCATCGCGGTTTTGAAAATCACCCTTTAACACATACACAAATGGAAGACCCGAAAGACTACATCAACCGCATCTTTTACCTTGCGGCGAGCGCCGGTATCGTGCGCCAGAAACAAGAATTTGCAGAGGCCCTGGAGATAGATCGCTCCGGCCTATCCGCCGCCATGAACGGGAACGAGAAGTACCTAACAAATAGCCTTGTAAAGAAGGTCCACCGCTTCGCCGTGGCGAACGGGCTAGAGGAAGGGGAACCGCAGACAACGACCAGGGCGAAGGTGGCGGAAGAGGACTGGAAGCAGCAGCTCATCGAGAGCCAGCAGAGGACGATCGAGAGCCAGCAGCGCACCATTGAGGCGCTCACACAGATGCAGGTAGGCACCGCCTACATGGGCGGAGTCTTCGCCCCCAAAAACTCCCGACCTGAGAAATAAAGCAAGGGGCGCATCGCTGCGCCCCGCTGCTTACGCTAACAACATATAACCAGATGAAGATTACCTCCTATAAAGGAAATATCAAAACCGCCGAAAGTGTAAATCTCCCGCCGGATGCAGCAGAGGCGGCCCGCCGTTTATGGGAGGACGCCGAGCTCGTCGAGCGTCTCGTCGACTGGCTCTTCGCCGGGATTGAAAATCGCCCCCTATCGTGATTACATACAAACCTATCGTCATCCCCGGAGGACGACGGAAGGACGGGACCTGGCCGGTGAAAATCCGCGTCACCTACCGGGGCGTCTCCCGCCGGCTCCCCACGACGCTCGTCTGCACCGACGCGGACCTCACGCGGTCCTGCCGGATAAAGAACGCGACCATCCTCCAGAAGGCCGGAGAGCTGATCCAGCGGATGAGGGCCACCACCGACACCCTCTCGCCGTTCACCCTGGAGAGCTGGGATGTGGACCAGGTCGTCGCGCACATCCGAACGGAACTGACCGGCGAGACCTTCCGCCTTGACTTCATCGCCTTCGGGCGCGAGTTCATCAAGGCGAAGGACGAAGGGACGCGGGCGAGCTACACGACCGCCCTCAACGCCTTCGCCCGGTTCCTGGGCCGTGACGGCATCGACGTGAACGAGATCACCCGCCCGATGCTCGTCGAGTTCCAGGACTGGGCTGACCAGCAGGGCCGCGTCTTCTATAACTGGCGCAAGGGCACCTATCAGGCGACTGACAAGCCGACGGTAGCCGGAGGGAACTCTGGGCGCTGGACGGGACGCCTCGCCCATATCTTCGCAGCCGCGAAGGAGCGATACAACGACGAGGATGCCGGTCGCATCGTCATCCCGCGCAGCCCGTTCTCCTCGCTACCGAAACGCAAGGCGCAGCGCAGCGGGCAGAAGGCCCTGCCTGTAGAGGTGATCCAGCGCGTCATCGACTCGGAGCCGGAGACCTACCAGGAGAGGCTCGCGGTCGCTGCCTTCGTCGCGTCCTTCGCCCTCATGGGCGCGAACCTCGCAGACCTCTACGATGCCGTGCCGATAAAGCCCCCGTACTGGCGCTATTTTCGGCGCAAGACCAAGGAAAGGCGCGAGGACCGGGCGGAGATCATTGTGCGCATAGAGCCGGAAGCGGAGCCCTTCCTCGCTGTCCTGGCAGAGCAGCCCGGCATCCGCATCTGGAAATCCCACCTAGTCGCCGACACCCAGGTCAACAAATACCTCCGATCCTGGTGCGAGCGTGAAGGGCTGGAGCCGTTCACCTTCTACGCTGCCCGCCACAGCTGGGCGACCATCGCCAGGCGCCTCGGCGTCGAGAAGGCCACCGTGGACGAGGCGCTCGGTCACGTCGGAGACTTCCGCGTGGCGGACATCTACGCGGAGCGGAACTGGTCCCTCGCCTGGGATGCGAACCGCAAGGTCCTCGACCTTTTCGATTTTCGGACAAAAATAGGACAAAATTTGCAGACACCATCGGCCACCGAGTGACGAACGATGTGGCGCACCATTTCCCTGAGAAGGGGAAATTGATCTTCTGCGCAGCTGGGCGAGGTTCCCGGCTGAGGAATTAGTGTTATTAATTATGTGGTTAGTAAGAGTGGTCCGCCTGTGAAGGCCGACGCTCTTTTTTCTTTTCTCATCCTCAACGATTTACGGGGATTATGTAAAGCGAAACGAGAGCATAGCGCGAAGCCTTGCTCTCTTGCTTTCGGACAAAAATAGGACAAAAACTGCAAAAAAAGAGCCCGGCGCACCACCGCCGAGCTCTATCCCTTTAACACCTGGCGCTTGAAAATGCGCAAGACGTCGGCGCAAAGGTAGTGATATTTCCCGAACCTACAAAACGGGCTGGATCATTTCTTGGAATTTCTCCTCGATGGCGGAATCGACAAGACGTCCCAGCCGGACGCCTCGGGCCTTCAGCTGGCGGGCTCGTTCTCTCGTCTCCGGGAGGACGCGGCAGGTCATCGTCACGCGGTTGACATCCTCGGTCTTCCGTCCGCATCCTGGGCGTGCTCCTCCCTTACTCATCGCGGTCGTATATTTTCGTGGCGCGGTGGAGGACGATGTAGCAGCCCTCGCCGATGTGAATCCAGCAGGTCCCGTCGTTGAACTTGTCGTCGATGTTCGGGCAGCTGACCGGAACGGGGTTCTTCTGCGCGTCGCTGAGCTTCTGGAGCCTGGCGACGAGGTGCTTCACGTCGTCCTTCCGGATGATCGTGTTGATGTAGTTTGCACGGACGTAGTCGTAGACGACGTGCTGCGCCTTCTTCCAGCCGGACTTCGCGACCGGAATGTCGATGTAATAGGCGTCGATTTTGTTGAGCTTTTCCATGGCGGTATGTGTTTAGGATTAAATGTTGAAGGCCGAGGTGTCAACCTCCTCGGGTTTCTGGTCGAAGAGCTCGTCTCCGGGCTGAGGGATCTCCGCCTCGCGGAGGATCTTCCGGGCTTCAGCGACGGCGTCCTCGAAGTTGACGTGCATCTCCAAGCAGAAGCGCTGGAGGAAGCCGACGAAGCGGGCATTGATGAAGGAGGCGAGAATCGGGTCCAGCTCCTTCGGGGTTACAAGGTTTGGTGCTCTCATTTGTTAAAGGGATTAAATGTTTACGGTGATGTCTCTCCAGTCCAGCTGGCAGTTGCGGAGGAAGTACGGAAATTCCAGGATGCCGATGTATTGGACAACCAGGTCGCCTTCGTCCTCGACGCATTTGAGGATCTGGATGCTCGTCTTCTTTTCTGCTGCGAGCTCGCGTCCTTTCCTAATGGCGTCGCGTCGGTTCTTTCCGGCTTCGATGTCTTCCTTTGTGTCCAGCCTGTGAAGGTAGTAGTAATTCTTTTCCATGGTGTTGTGGTGTTAAAGGGTTCGTTGTTTCTTTCTGGGCGCAAATTTACATCATTTTGTTGAATCTTGCAAATCTTTTTTCAATAAATGGAGAATTTTCACTTTTTTGGTGTAAGAATTTCCACAAGATGCCGTATATTTGCCGTATCAAAAGTACTCATAATTAGTAAAGAGCCGGGCCCCCTGCGAAGGATGCCCGGCTCGACTTGTTTGGCACTTAGTCCCGACGTGGTCCCTATGCGAAGAAGAAGCCGATGACGGCGAGCGGAATATCTGCCAGGAGAATCCCGCCCAGGCCGAAGATAATGTCCCCGGTCTCGACGGAGTGGCCGTCCGGGTGCTCTGCGTCGTAGAGTTCCTTGATGATCAGGGCGCAGACGGCGACGATGTTCGCAAAAGCCAACACCCACCAGTAGACAGGGAAGACGACGCGGTAGATGCCGAGAAGCGAAAGGATGCCGAAGACAAGAAGCGCAGCGGCGAGCGAGTAGAGCGTCACCAGCGTGCCCGCGTATGCGTGCAGGAGTTTGTCCTGCGGGATCGAGACGATCCAGTCCCAGATTTTTCTCATTTTGTTATTTCCTTATTATAATGTGTTCGATGTCTAATATCTTGCTGTGAGGATTTCGGTTGACGACATCCATCTGCCGGGACTTGACCTTGCGCGTCCTCCAAAGGAAGCCAAGGAAGCGGCGATATTCCACGCTCTCCGTAATGAGCAAGGAATCCCGTATCTCCACCCGGCCCGTGAATTGCTCTTTGGTAACCAGCCCGTCGAAATCATAGTAAGCGTCCCCGCAATGGACGGCCAGCGCCGGGATGTGGATTGAATCCTTGACGATGACAAAGGTGTCGCGGGGCGTGCTCCGCAGTTCCAAAATCGTCCGGGCTTGCGCCGCGTTGACCTGCGACAAGTCCTTGACCCGCAAATCCAAGTCCTCAATCAGCGCAAGGTCGTTCACGCGGAAGCGCTTGTACTCCGCCAGCGTCAGTTCCAGCGACTGCACCTTGGCCGCTTGCAGGGAATCCCGGACGGCATACGCCCGGCTATCCAGCAAGAGCGCTTCGGTGTTCCCTTTGTAGGTGTCGCGCTCGGCACGGAGCCGCCGAATTTCATAGCGTTGCCCCGCTATGAGAAGAAAGATTGCGGCGATAAACATCAGCACAAGCAGTGCCCATGCGCCGCGGTATTCGGTGCGGTCTCCTTTAGTCATAGTAGTGCCAGATTCTCTCCTGCGTCAGCGAGCGGTCCGCGTCGATGTGGACGAACGTGCGACCGATGCCGATGCGGGTGATCCCGCAGGCAAGGGCGGCCTTCACGATCTTGTAGCGGTTCGCGTTGCTGCCGCAGCGGATGTCAACGGCGAGGCCCCTGGTGTGCGAGGAGTTCCCCGTGCGCCCCTTCGCAAGATCCCACTCGCGGGAGCGGTAGGCGCAGTTTAGCACCAGCGGGATGCCGGCGGTCTCACGGATGCGGTCCAGGGTCTCGAGGAAGCCCGCGTCCATCTGGCCGATGGAGCAGGAAGGGACGCAGGCTTTGAACTCGGACGGCTTGAAGTACTTACTCATCGCCGTGGTGGATTTCGGGCTCTTCGTCCGGCTCTGCCTCCAGGGCGGCGAGCTCGGCCTCGATTTCATTCCACTCCTGGCGCCACCCCTCGCGCTCGATAAGGCGCTCGCGGTATTCGTCCGCGACCTTCTTCGCTTCGGTCTCGCCGTGCAAGTAGCGGGCGTCGATGATCTTGTTGTTGACGTAGTCAAGGGACTCGATTTTTACCTTGAGGTCATGCAGTCGCGACCGCAGGGCGCTGATTCTTTCGTGATTCTTCATTTTTGTGCTTGTTTTTGTTGAGTGTAAAGTGGTATTTTCGCATGAGGAGCTCGTTGTGCCTGAAGCCCGGGAGGGCGACGAAGCAGCGGCGCTCGTCGTTGTATTCGCAGAAGCGCAGCCAGTGCACGGAGACGAGATCCACCATCCTGCGGATGATTCCGTAGGCGCTGTGGTGTTTCATCAGCCCGAGGTAGGAATTAATCGACGCAAGGAAGTGCTCCAGGTTCCCGCGGCAGGCCTTACGGTTCCATGTCCTGATCGCCTCCTCTGCGTGCCGGACCACCCGGTTGCCGATGTAGGTGCGGTCGAACTTGAACCAGATGCCGATGAACTTGCCGCCCTTCGTGTAGTGCTGGCAGACGCGCTTGCGCGGGTGCATCTTGTAGCCGTACTCCTCCCGCAGCATCCGCTCGGAGAGGGCGACGTGAGCAAGGCCGGCCTCCTTGTTCTGGACGACCCAGATCATGTCGTCGACGAATCGGATGTAGTGGAGCCAGCAGGTGTCGACCTGGAAGTGGTCAAAATCGTTGAGGTCGTAGTTCTTCTCCACCTGCCAGAACTGGTTGCCCAGGCAGGCGCCGAAGCCTGGCCGGTCGTTGAAGATGACGGACTTCCCAGCCGCCACGATCGGGTCCCATTTCGACCGGCACGAACGGAGCCGGACGTTCTCCGCCGGATAGCTGAAGGTTATGCGCTGGAGAAGGTAGAGAAGATCGTCGCGCAGATCTCCGGGCGCGAAGACCTCCTCGATGAGGTCGCGGTAGTGCTGGTAGGTACGGGAGAGGTTGCTGGACGGGAAGTAGGCGGTGATGTCCCGCGTGATGACGTAGCAGTCGCGGGTGTAGTTGTCCGACACTTCGCGGATGTCCCTGATCAGTTGCTCGAGGGCTTTGTTCGGCCCGTAGCCGATGCGGTTGTTGTAGGTTCGGTTGGTGAGGCGCTTCTCCGTCTCGGGACGGATGTACTGGTCGAAATAGAATTGCAGAACCTTGCCAGGCATCAGGCAGGCGATGACCTCGCGAGGCGCCGGGCGCGGTGCTACGAAACCATATAAAAAAGGAACAAGGGATCGGTTATTGACGTCCTTGAGGAGCCGCACCAGGTCGCGTTCCCAATGCCGCTCGAACATGACGCTATCGGGGCTGCGGCGCTTGTTGGAGCGGCAGCCGAGGTAAGCATTTATGAGGGCGTCAATTTCCATCCATGCTGAATAATTCACGACGGGCAGAGCCAAGTATGTGTTGTTCAAATTGTTGTTGTTGAAGTACCCGTTGTTGCCGTTCGCGTACCAAGCGTTGTTCGTGGAATTGCGCGAAGAGGACCAAACGTTGGAGCCATGCCGAGACCGACTTCCTTGCTATTAGCTGGCGGGTTGTCCGCAAGCGCGGCCTCCTTTATTCTTCTGGGGACTGCTCCTTTCGCCCGGCGGCGGGAGTCTTGCCCTTGTTCCTTGTGACGGTATTCTTCCACCTGGAGGCACCCTCGTCGAGCCGTGCCGTCTCGTTGAAGATCTCGAGCTTCATCTGGTCCGGCGTCATCGGCTCATGCTGGCAGATGTTACGGATGCAGTTCCGCTCGCCGATGATACGGGCGAGCTCGAGGTAGACGGCGATGTCCGCCCACATCTTGCGGAGATACTTTCCGCGCTCGTCCTCGAAGTCGTAGGCGAGCTGGAAGTCCGCGATGATGTCCATGATCGCACGGATGGCGCGGTCGCAGTAGCGACGCCGATCGACGGCGGTCATCATCATCTCCGCCCGGAGGTAGAGTCCAAGCAGTTTTCCGGCGCTTATCCGGATGCTCGGCTGGTGTTTTTCTCCTGGGAGAAGGCGGGGTTCATAGTATTTGCTGTTTGTCTCCATACGGAAGAAGAGGGCGGGCCGCCTGGAGCGGCCTCGCCCAAGAATTAAGATTTAGCGTTCGCTTCGCTCACATCCAAAAGCACGACGGGCAGAGCCAAGTATGCGTTGTTCAAACCGTAGTAGCTGAAGAACCCGCCGTAGCCGCTCGCGTACCAAGCGAGGTGCGCGGAATAGCGCGAAGAGGACCAAACGTAGGAGCCATTGGAGATTGCGCTGCCGCCGATGGCCAGTAGGGCGCGGTTGACCGGGTCAGCGTTGCGGCTGGCGGATGTTCCGTACTTGATGGTCTTCAGGATGGAACCGACGAGCTCGGCATCCGGGAGCACCCAGTTGCCACGGGAGAGGAGGTCGTGGTTGTAGGTGACCGCGGCGCAGTAGTCGGCAGCCGGGAAGGAAGGCACGGTGGTGCCGTCCTGCTTCTCGAAGGACTTGCCGGCCATCTTGTAGGTGTTCGTCAGGCCGTCGCCGTAGGTTTTCTTATCGCCCATGATGCCGTACTGCGTAGGCGCTACCGGGAAGAAGGAGGCCATGAACTTTAGCCAGCCGGCCTCGCCTTCGCCGTAGATAGCGCGGAGGGCGGCGCAGTGGTCGCTCTGGTACTGGCTGGTACCGAGGTAGCCCGGCTTGCAGATCGGATAGCTCCGCTTGGGCGATGTGACATCGCTGTCGGGGTTGTAGGTCGTGCTGCTGAGGTCCTGGGAGAAGTAGGCGATGGCGCGGTCCCAGTTGGAGATGCTACCTTCGCCGGAGCGCTGGCCGTTGCGGCGAAGCATAGCGCTCGTCGCGAGGATCTCCGGCAGGAGGTTCGCGGAGAGAGCGAAGCCGGTCTTGCCGGCGTTGTAGCCTGACTGGCGATAGTCGGTGTAGAGGAAGACGAGATCCACGGCGTCGCCGTTCTTGACGGCTTTCCAGCTCTGCGTCTGGAAGGACGGGTTGGTGGTGTCGCGGAAGAAGGTGTTGAGCTGGCTGATGAAGTCGTCGAGGCTCTCGGCATTGTAGGGCACCGTGTAGTCGACGTTCGCGGCCCAAGAGTTGGACGCCTCACGGATGGAGAGGACGCCGGAGCGGTCCGTGCCGTCGAGCGTGTAGCCGGTCAGGCGGTAGGAGTAGATGGAGCTCCAGGCCTTGCTGGCGTTCGTCTTATGGACGATCGCGAGCTTGCCGCGGAAGTCAGGATGGTCGACACCGACGGCAACGACACCGACGACGCTGTAGTTCGACGGGAAAGATGTCGGAGAGTAGGTGTCGAGGGCGATGAAGTGGAGGGCGGAGTTTCCGTCCAGGACCGCGATGGAGCCGGTGCGGGCGGAGCGGATTCCGACGACGACGTTGCGCCCGTCAACCTTCGCCACGTTGTCTGCAGCGATGAAGGAAACGCGGCTCTCGAAATCGCTGGCCGCCGCTGCCTGGTATTCTGCGAGGGTATTGAAGTAGTTGATCATGGTGATGGGATTTTATTAGTTCTGGAGGACCCAATCGGAGACCGAAGAGACGCCGAAGGCCTTGTAGAATTTCTTGTTGGTCGTGTCGAGGTATTCCTGGCCGACGAAGGCGGGGACGCCGTCCCACGGCAGGTCTGCAGGGATGCCTGCAGGGCGAAGCGCATCGGAGGGAGCGCCGGCGGCGGAGAGGACGCGCGGATAGCCGTTCACGCGGAACTCGGTCGCGTCGACGATGCCGGCCTGGACGTCGCCGATGTTGCCGGCGGAAGCCTCCATCGCGTCGAGGACGGAGAAAATGTAGGCGACGGCCTCGGCCACGACCCTCTGCTGGAAGACCGTGAACATCTGCGAGGTGAGGTTCGCGAAGGCGCCGTGCTTGACGAGGATGATGTCGAGGTCGCTGACGCCGGGCTTGTAGCTGATGGCAATCTTGCAGGACTGCGGGATGTTAGCGACGTAATAGCCGGAGTCGGGGATGGCGACGAAGCGGTCCTCATTGTTCGGCAGGTAGCGGGTCTCCGTGTAGGTCTCCTGGGTATAGACCGGGTAGCCGGTGTCCTGGGTGGTTGTGTCCTCGGTGACGGTCTCGCTGCCGGTCTCCGGGTCGATGACTACGACGTAGTAGAGCGGGCGGTTCTGGTCGTCCTTCGCCTGGACGGTGCGCGTGCGCTCAATCTCCTCAACGATGGATATGACGGAGATGTCCAGGGAGGCGTGGTTCTCGTCGCTCGGGTTGTAGCCGGTCTTGATGAGCACCTCCGTGCAGGCGTCGATTTCGACCGGGGCGGAGATGTTGAAGTTCGCGTTTGCTGTCGCGGCGCTGGTCGAAGCCTTGACGTACTTCCCGGTCTCGCCAGCCGTGAGGGTGACGACGGACTGGGTGTCGTTGAAGCCCATGTCGCGGGTCAGGCGGGATACGAGCGGGAGGGACTGTTTCGTCCAGCTGCCGTTGTAGAGAAGAAGGGCGATCTCGCCGGATGCGACGGTGATGCCGCCGAAGTTGGTGTACGTTCCCGGCTGTGCAGCAAGGAAGGCGACATCGTTGTCGCCGGCGGAGAAGGCGCCGTTGGGGGTAGCGAGGCCGGCGAACTGATAGCCCGCAGTCAGCGCGTCGATGATGTCGACGAGCTGGGTCTGGAGGACCTGGCCGGTGATGGCCTGCTGCCCGTTGGTCTTGATGGCAGCCTTGACCGCTGCCTTTAGAGTTGCGTAGTGTGCCATTATTGAAAGATTTTAATTTGTTGCTTCGATCCTGAAGTCCTCATCAAAGTCCAGGGCGAGGAAGTCTGCGCCCCGGCGGTATGTGCTCCCGGCGCCTCCGAAGTCGATGGTGCCGAGGTTTGTCCGGCTCAAGTCGATGGAGCCGAGATTGATCGTCCCGAGGTCGATGACTGCCATAGCGCTACCAGGTTATGATGACGTTCTCGCTGGTGTTGTCCGCGAGCTTGAAGTATACGCCCTGCGGAGCGTTCACGACCACCTGGTCGGTCTCGGCGAGGGTGCCGTCAGTCCAGGGCGTCCAATGCACGCCGTCGGCGGAGAAGTTGAGGGTGTAGCCTGCCTCGGTCTGCCCGATGCAGAATCGGGAGGCCCCTACCTGGAAGGGCTGCTCCCCGCTGATCTTAATTTGTGCCATTATTGTCTTTCGTTTTGAGTTCCGTGTCTTTGAAGCGGTAATGGTAGTCGATACCTATGAGGCTCCCGGCGAAGGTTCCGACCTCACCGAAGGCCACAAGGACGGAAGAGTCGATGACGCCCCCCGGAGGCATAAGCATCCCCCAGAAAAGGAGCGCGATGCCGGCGACCGCGATGAAGGCGCCGAGCCAGAGTTGTGCGTTGATTCTCTTTTCCATGTGCTTAAATGATATAAATTGTTCGGTCCTGGGTGTGCCACTCCAGGCACTTGTAGTCTTCGTTGTAGTCGAGATTGAAGTCGCCGTCGTTCGCCACGAAGTCGAAAGCGGCGGCGCAGAGGGTGTCCTTCGCCGTCTGCAGAGTCACTTGGCAGAAGACTCCGGCGCACTCGTCGGAGAAGCGCTCGTTGAAGGTGCGGTAGGATGCCATGCCGCCGAAGATGCCGAGGTCCTCCAGGCTGCGCAGGATGTTCTCCAGCGTCTCGATGCCGACGGACTGGATCTCGATTTCGTTCCCCTTGCTGGATGTCAGCCGGTCGACGTAGAAGAAGGTGAAGTTGTAGTTGATCAGCTGGCTCTCCTCGTCCGTCGTGTGCTCGCCTTGTAGCCACGCGAAGGCGCCGTACTTGGACACCGGCGAGGCGTTGAGGCGGAAGACGTCGTTGCGGACGATCATCCCGACGTTCGGCTGCTGGGCCGCCGTCCTCTCGATTGCGCGTATGGTCTGGAGGAGGTTCATGCTATCTTCCGCATTTAGGGGCGCCCTTGCCGCGAGCTCCGCCGAGGAAGATGCCGCAGGATGCCGCGCTCTTCAGCGTAGCACGGACGCGGTTGTAGTCTCCCTCGGTCAGCTCCGGGTAGTCCCGCCAGTTGTTGAGGATGAAGTTCTGCAGGTCGATGCAGGCGTTGTCCGCCTTCGACTGGTAGTAGAAGCGGACCGCCGCGAGGTCCTCCTGGGTGACGACCTCGACCTTTTCGTCCGGGGTCTTGACGACGCCGGCGTTCGCGATCTTGTAAGTCACCTTCTGGGCGACCTCAACGATGGCCGAGTAGGCGATGAAGTACTGGGCGCGGTCGAGGAGCGTCTTGTAGGCCATGTTCTCCTCGGTGTTGATGCTTCCGTCCGCCACCAAAGCCTTGAGCTTGGCGAGGAGGGTGTCGCCGATGACGCGGCGGAAGGATACGTCCTGCGCCTCGCGGATGGAGGGGCAGACGTACTTCCCGGCGACGTTTTCCGAGATGCTCGAGACCGATTTCACGAAGGCCTCGGATGTGAGCAGGGTTTCCTTTGCCATAGTTAGTTGACATTTTTCTCGCCCTGGCCTTCGAGGGTGAAGGGCGTGATGGTGAGGACGCCTGCCTTGCCGTAGATGCGGTCGTAGGCGTCGCAGATGGTCTGCTGGACCGGCTTGACGTGGGTGCGGTTGTAGAGCTTGAAGGCGCTCTCATATTCCTCCTGGCTGAAACCGAGATTCTCCGTCGGGATGCCGAAGAGGTTCGGGTTTGCGCGGAAGGCTGTGAAGATTTCCTGACGGACGTGCTTGGAGAGGGCGTCGTAGCGGGCGCCGAAGTCCTCGACCTTCGGGGAGGAGATGGTCGTCTGCGCCTCGCGGTTTTCGTTCCAGGAGAAGCAGATGCGGCCCGCGTTCTGGTGGCCGGAGAATTTCTCGTTGAACTCCTTCTCGATCTCCTTCTTGACCTCGTCGGCTGGGAGGCCGTTGTTGAAGTTGATGATCATCGAGGAGACGAAGGAGTTGTTGATGGAGTTGAGGTGGAAGTTGTCGATGCAGCGCTCCGTCTCGCAGGCCTTCACCGCCGCGCAGTAGATCGGGATCGGGTAGACCTGGGTGTGGTTGTTCTTGACGTAAAGGACGGAGGAGTAGCAGCGCTCCTTCTGCTCGTCTTCCAGGGCGGCCCAACTCTGCTCCGTGTACGGATAGAAGGCCGGATATTCGACGACCTGACGGCGCCCTTCCTTCCACTTCTCGGAGTAGTAGAAGACCGTGTTGTCTTTGTTGGAGCGGAGGAAGCGGATGTCAATGTAGTGGATCTCGACAACGTCTCCGCTGGCGGAGCGGATGACCTGGAGGGCGAAGCCGCCGTAGGTCTCATAGTCGAGGGCGATGTCGCGGACCTGGGCGGCGATCTGGTCGCCGCGGACGTTCATCTGGCCGGGAAGGTAGCCCTCGACGAGTGGCTCGATCTGGATGGCGTCGCCGGCGATGAAGTCGGCGGTGCCGGTGATGACAGAGCGGAGGGTGGATGCCTCCTTGCTCAAGCCGAGAAGGTAGTCCGGGTAGAGGTTCAGATCGCCCCAGTCGACATAGTCGCGCCCGTTCTGCTTTTTCTCCGTTGGCGCGACGATGTTCGTCTCGATGTAGGGTTCGATGGCGGCAAAGCTGACCCGCACTTGTTTGGTTTCGTTATTCTCCATATTGCTGATATGTGATTTCGCGGTTATACTCTACGCCGGGTTCCGTCCCTTCCGTCACCTGAAGGAGGCCCGTCAGGGAGACGGGAGATCCTCCGGCCTTGAAGGAGAGGGTCAGCTGCCACTCGCCGGGATGGAGGGCGTCTGGGATCTCGATGACAAGGCGCAGCAGGTGGCCTCTCATCTCGCACGTTCCGATGACGAAGGGCACCGATTCATGGCCGGTGGTGTCCTTTGCGACGAGCTCGGGCGTTTCGTCGGGCGCGTATCCGTTGCGGGGGAAGTAGAGGACCTGCACCCGCTTTGTCTTGTCGATGTAGTTCATGAGAGTCCCTTTTCTTGGAAATATCAAAACCGCCGAAATCGTAAATAAAAAATCCCCGCGACCTTTTCGGGACGCGGGGCGTGGCGGGATGGTGCCGGGTTTAGGCTGCCGGAAGGAGGTCGGCGATGATGGTCGCGGAGACCTCGATCGGCATCTCCAGGGAGTTGTCCTGGAGGGTGACGGAGTAGCCGTTGCGGTCGGCGCGGGCGGTGCCGGTGAGGCCGTCGCCTGCTGTGGCCTTGACGGGGGCGTCCTTGCCGAGGAACCAGTACTTGCCGTTTGCATCCTTGACGATGACGGCGAGCTCGCCCTGGGCGAGGGCCGTGATCTCGATGCGCTTGGCGGTCTCCATGCGGTTGAACTGGAGGACGAGATCGGAGACGACGAAGTTGGCGCCGGTCGTCTCGTCGATGGTATAGTTCGAGGAGAGGCTGCCGGTGTTGCGCGGGAAGCCGTACTTCTTGAACTTGGCAGAGGTCGCCATCGTGATGGCGGAGATGAGGTTGTCGCTGACGGTGACTGCCGTCACGTCGGCGAAGTTAGCGATGAGCACCTCGACGATGCCGCCCATGCTGGGGGCGCAGTCGTTGACGAGGCCGTTGAGTGTCTGGGAGCAAGCCATATCTTTTTCTCGTTTTAAGCGGTTAGAAAAAGCGCGGGCGGGGAAATCCTCACCCGCGCAGAGTTAGTCGCTTCACGGCGAAGGAATCGGGCACTATTCGGATGCGATGGTGCCGAGGGTGACGTGATTCGGGAAGAGGTAGGAGACGCCGGAGTTCCAGACAGCCTTGATCTTGAAGAGCTCGTCTATCTCATCGTACTTGATGAGGAACTTCTCCTCGTCACCTTCCACGTCGCAGCCATACACAAGATTCTGGGCGAAGGTGCCGACGATCTTGTTGTTGACGCCTGCGAGGCCGGGGGTCTTGACGACCTTGACGTCGGTTCCGGGGAAGATGAACTCTTCCGGGGCGGCGTCCTGCGGGCCGCTGTAGTGGAAGTAGTTCTTCTCGACCATCGCCTGGACAAAGGAGCGGTAGTTGGCCGGGCTGACGAAGATGACGCCGCCGCGCTCGAGGGCCTCTTCGGTCATGCCCATATACACGTCCTTGATGGCGTTGTAGATGGCGGTGCCGTTGGCGATGGTGACGTCGATGACATCGGAGTCGTTGTCGAACTGGTAGATGAAGCCGTCGATCCACTTCACGGTGGCGTCGGTGGACTTGGTGTGGTCACCCTGCCAGATGAGCTTCTCGATGGCCTTGTTCAACTCGTTCGTCAGGCCTTCGACGATGTAGGCCTCGAAGGGGAGGTCGTAACCGCCGGCGGCGATGCGGACGAGGTACTCGGGGTACTTTCCGATGAGGGTCTTCGCGCAGATGTCCATGTCGACCTTGATCATGGCCGTGGTGATGGTGCGCTGGGTGAGGGTCGCCGTGCCGGAGGCGTTGAAGCCGCAGCCGGAGCCGTCCTGGAGGACGGGAGCGAGGGCGAGGTAGTTCAGGTAGGCGGATTTCTTGACGCCGGTCTGCAGGCCGATGCGGCGGCGGGTAGCCGTGCCGACAAGGGCGAAGTTCTTGATGATCAGGTCCTGATTCTGCTGTACATAGGCAGGCAGGCCGCTGACGACGAAATTGGAAGAGGGCATAGTAGTAAGTGTTTTAGGTTGTTCGTTTTCTTGGAAATATCGAAAGCGCGGAAAGTGTAAATTTTTACTTCGCGCTCATCAGTTTGGCGATGCGGTCGAAGCCGTTGACGCCGGTCTTGATGGCGGCCAGGCTGGCCTCCTCATGGGCGCGGACGCCTGCGGGTTTCTTCTCGATGCGGGCCTTGAGGTCGGCGTTCTCTCGGCGGAGGGTTTCGACCTCAGCGCCGCGGGCCTCGGCGGCTTCCTTCTCCTCCTTCGTGACGAAGGCGGAAACGACCTCCTCGGGATTCTCGACGACGGCGTTTCCGTCGGCGTCCCATTTGACGGTGAAGCGGGTGTACTCGAAACTGTTTTCAACCCAGGTCTCGTAGATCGCGAAGTCGTCGCCGGCCTCAACGATGTAGCCATAGGGATCGAAGCCGAGCGCCACGATGGATTCGTAGATCTTGCGGTATTTCTCCTCGTAGGATTCGGAGAAGGCGGCGATGATGCGCTTCATCTTCGCCTCGACGTTCTCGGGGGCGACCTCAGCCTCGGCGTCCTTGATCTCGGCCACCTTTCCGTCAACTACGACGATCACCTTGCCGTCCTCGGTCTTGTAGTCGCCGTCCGGGGCTGCGGTGCGGTTGCCTTCCTCGTCAGCGACGAAAACCTCGTCACCGGCCTTCAGGTCTTCCTCTCCGTCCCAGATAAGGGTGCCGCCATCGGTCACGACCTTGCTGGCCTCTACGTTCTCCGGCCCCTCAGTCGGAGCGACCTCGGCCTCGCGGTCCCGGATCTCCGTGACCTTTCCATCGGCCACGACGATGACCTTGCCGTCCTCAGTGGTATAGTCGCCGTCTTCTGCGGCGGTGCGGTTGCCATCGGCGTCTTCAACGAAGACGGCGTCGCCAGCTTTCAAATCTTCGTCACCGTCCCAGGCGAGCACACCCTTGTCGGTGGTGACGTTGCCCAGCTCGACGAGCGCTTTCGCGAGTCGGGCGAGTAGTCCTTTCTTTTTCATTTTTTCGTATTGGTTAGGTTGATGTTTGAAGATTCTGCTGAAGATGCCGTCGAGAGCATCGACGACCTTATCGACGAAGGGCTTGTCCGTCTCCGGCTTCAGGTTGAAGATGCCCTCCAGAGAGAAGCCCTTGTAGTTGCCGGCCTTGATCTCCGCCCAGACGTCGTCGTTTGTTACATGGTACTCCGCGAAGAGGGAGCCGTCGGAGATGTCCTCGAATCCGACGGGGTTGATGCCGCCGCCCTTGATGAAGTACTGGACCATGTGGACGTCCTCAACGTCGGAGCCGTCGACGTGCATGAGGTTGACGTTGTTCTGCCGGCTCTCGACGAGATACTTTTCCGCCATCGTGCGGATGGTGTCCGCCTTGTAGATGACGTAGTACTCGCCGTCCTTCTTGTCGTAGCGGTAGATGGGGAAATCCGCCCGCATCACTACGCCCAGGACGAGGTGCTTGTCTTCATCCTGAACGGCGTACATCTGCGGGCGCTTGTCCGCTGCGAAGGCGATGAAGTCCGACTGGACCGCCGGATCGTCCACCAGCGAAATGCGCAGCATCCCCGTCTGCTCATCATCGACGAGGGCCTGGTAGACCGGGATGCCGTCTATTGTTACTATAGCCATAGGTGTCTCTTTTCTTGGAAATATCAAAACCGGGAAAATTGTAAATTAGAACGTCGACTCGGCCACGGCGGCGCGGGATTGGTTGCCCGCTGCCTCGATGTCGGACTGGAGGATGTAGACCCGCTGCGGCTGGTTGATGCGATCTTCCTCGCTCGCGCCGGTGAGGTTTCTCACGACCTGGACCTCCGGGTTGACCTGCGGGGCTTCGGCGATGGCGGGAGCCGTGCCGGTGTCCGCTGGGGCGGAGTTGCCGCTGACGTCCGTCGCCTTGATCTTGGCGATATTCGCGAGGCCGGCGGCGGTGACCGCTGCGGCATTGATCGCGCCGACGATGGGACCGGCGATCGGGCCGAGGGACTGCGCCGTGGAGAAGGCCGTGACCGCGCCCTGGATCATGTCGATAGTCGCGGCGGCGATGCGGAGGTTCTTCGCCCGCTTCTGCGCCTTCGCGTCTTCCTTGCCGTTACTCTCGTAGATGTCAGCCAGGGCTCCCAGGATGCCGGAGACTGACGCGACGGTCTCCTTCGCGGCCTGCTCGCGGTTCTTTTTGTCGCGCTTGCGGATGCGCTGCTTCTCCTCTGCCTCACGCAGCTCAATCTCAACGGAGAGATCCGCGGCTTCCTGCTGGTACTTCAACGCCGCCTCCTGATCGCCCAGGGAGAGTGCCTCGAGGCGGAACTGCTCCAGCGCTTCGATGCGGTCCCGATAGGACTGCACCTCGATATCGTAGGACGCCGCCGCGGCCTTGTCCTCGTCGTCGATGGCGGCCTCGCTGAGGCGGGTCCGCTGTTCGGCGAGCTTCTCCATGATCTCCAGCTGCGCCTCGGCGGCGGCGCTGGCGGCCTTCCGCTCCTCCTCCGCCCGCCTGGCCATCGCGGCCTTCGCGTCGGCGTTCTGCTTCTCGATGGCGGCCATCTGCTTCTCGATCTCCTTCGTGATGACCGCCGTGCGGGCGGCCTGGTAGTTCTCCGTCAGGGCGGTGGCGTCGAGGCCGAACTTCTCCAGCTGCGCCTTCTCGGTCTCGTACTTCTCCTCGAGTTTCTGGAGTTCGGTCTTCTGCGCCTGCTCGGCCTGCCGCTGGATGGCGATGGCGGCGTCCCGCTCGGACTTCAGGCGGGCGGCGGCCTCGGCGGCGCGGCGCTTGCGCTCCGCCTCCGCGTCGGCCTTCGCCTTCTCGATGACCTTGTCCGCCTGGTAGTTGAACGTGTCGAGGATCTGCTGCGAGTACTGCGCGTACTCCTCGGCCGTGACCTGCCCCCTCTCCCGCAGGACCTCGAGCGCCTGCGCCGCATCGTTCGCCGTGCGGCGGAGGTTGTCGATGGACTTCTCGTACTCGTTCATGCCCTCCTGCGCCCGCTCCAGGTTGGAGGCGTTGACGTAGGAGACGACGACCGCCTCCAGGTCGACATAGGCGGCCCTGATCTGCTTGACGTAGTCCCGGTGCTTCTGGAGGAGTTCGTCGATCTTCTCGTTCGAGAGGTCGCTGGCCCACTGCTCGACGAGGGTCATGTCATTGTATTCGTCATAGAAGTTCGAGTACTCCTGATATACCTTGTGCGAGAGCTCGCGGATGCTCTCGATGTCATCGATGATCTGCTGCGACTTGCTGGCGCCGGCCGCCTGGAGGAGCGTCTGCTGTTTCTGGAGCTCGGCATCCATGTCCTCCAGCCGCTTCAGCGTCGCCTTGTGCTGCGCCTCCGCATCCTCGTCCACGATGCCGAAGGTGCGGGCGAGGTCGTCCAGGTGGGCGATGAGCTCGCCGACGAGGACGAGGACCGCGCCGACGCCGAGGGTGGCGAGGGCGGTCTTGAACACCTTCGTCGCGGTGGTGGCCGCCTCCGTCGCGACGGTCTCCGCCTGCATGGCGGCCGTCTGCCCCTTCGTGGCGGTGGTGGTCGCCTTCGTCGCGGCGGTCACCTCGCGCAGGTGCTTGATGTAGCCGACGATGCCCTTCGACGAGTTCAGCAGGCCCGCCACCACCTGCACGGCACCGAGCGCCTTCACCAGGGAGTTCGAGCTGTCGCCGGTGAGCGCCATGATGCCGTTCACGGACTGGAGGCCCTGGGTGAGGCCCATCGCGCCCTTCTGCGCCTCTTCGAGCGATTGCTTGAAACTCTGCCCGTAGTTACCGACGTTCCGCTGGAACTGGCCGATGTCGGCGTCCATCGTCTTCAGGGAGGCGTCGAGATCGCGGATCTTCTGGAGCGTCTCCGCGCCCACTGCGCCGGTGCGCTCCTCGGCGCTCATATCCTTCCAGGCCTTCTTCAAGGTGGAGAGCGCCTTCTGGAGTTCGTAGTAGCTGGCCGTGGACGTGTCGATGGCCTTCGCGTTTTCGATGGTCGTCACCTTCGCTGCGTTCTGGACCTGGTTGAGTAGCTTGAGGTCCTGCTCCAGTTGCTTTGTGATCTGCGCCTGCTTCTCCTTCTTCGCGGTGTCCGAATCCTCGACGAGGCCGAGCTGGACGAGCGCGTCTTTGTCCGCCTCGATGGCGGCCTTCAGTTCGCGGAGAGAGTTGACGGCGGGCTTCCCGTCGACGCGGAGTACGGTGATATTTTCAGTCGTTGGCATGTTCTGTTGGCATGTTCTATTGCGTTTGTCCGTTTGTGTAGTGAGCCATGTCCCGGACCTGGATGAACTCGCACTCGGCGGTGTCGAAGGTCGTGAGGGAGTAGTTCGTGATCTTGTTCAGCACCCAGATGGATCCGTCGTACCAGAAGAAGCGGCGGAGGAGCCCCTGCCCCACGGCGAGGCCTTCGAGGTTGACGCGGCACTTGAGGACCTTCGTGTCTTTATCCAAGAGGTCTCGGAGGTAGTTTGCCCAGCAGCGAGCGTAGAGGGATGTCCCGTTGCCGAAGTTGATAGACGGGATGGCCACCTCGCGGGGGACACCGAAGTCCAACGAACGAACCACGCCCCACTCCGTGTCGGTATCGTACCGGGTGAAGGACGGGATCATGATGCCGGCTGAGTCTCCGGGCGTTATGTCCCAGCAGGGCACTCCGTTATTTGCAGAGAGCATGACGGGAGAATCGTCGCTGACCTTGAAGTAGGGGTAGTTGTCCCGTCCGCCATAGTAGAGTAGCACGTCCGTCCCATCCACGGGCTTCCCGTCCGCATCATGGAGCTGGATCTTCCAGGCGAACTCGCTGTCATAGCCTTCGTGGCCGTACTCATTGTAGTAGTTCACAACGGCGGAAGACGATGGCGTAGGGACGCGGAATTCGTGCGTTTCGTCGCTGGACGACTTCCAGAGCGTGTAGGTCGTCCCTTTGTCGAGGAAGACCGACGGGCGCATATAGCCGGATTGGATGATATAGTTCCAGTACGGACCGCTCTCCAGTACAGAGGCTGCATCCTTGAAGGCGAGGCCGTCGACAACCTGCTGCGCCTCTGCGTCGAAGTCGTAGCCGGTATCTACCCTCTGGATGCCGTACTGAACGCCGTAGGTCTTCGCATACTCGTCAGCGAAGGCTCCACCGACGTGGGCCGGAGCGAATTCGTACCACTTCGCCACCCTTGTCTGCGGGGTGATCGTGAGGCCCTTCCCCGTGTCGATGCGGTTCGTGAGGTCTATCACCGCCTCGCCGGTTCCGTAGAAGGTATCGCGGCGGACGAGCTTGACGGACTTGGCCGCCCCGTCGAAGAGGAAGCAGAGTCCGTGCATCTTGGCAAAGGAGACAAGGTAATCCGCCGGAGTGCCCGCTGACTGAAGGAGGGCGGATTTGAGGACGACTGCGCCGCTGCGTGCCTTGCCGCTATCCGTGTAGGTGAGCTTGGAGGTCGCGCCGTGGAGGGAAGTCGCCGACGGGTTCTGCGGGACCGAGCCGCTCTGGCCGTTGTACCAGAGGTTCGGGATCATCTCCGTGTAGAGGACCGAGAAGGACTCCGCCCCGGTCGAGAGATTTCTGATGAGGGTGCAGCGGTAGGATGTCGCGAAGACGCGGTAGTAGGACGGACCGACGGATGAAACGATGAACGTCAGCGGGTCGTAGGTCTGCCCGACCTGGCTGGTGACGCTACCTGCAAGACGGAAGCGCTCGAAGTCTTCCGTCGACCAGACGGGCGTGTAGCCGACGCGGGAGGCGAGGCTGGCGATGTCATAGTCGTGGCCTTCCGTCGCGCAGATTACCTGCGAGCCGGAGATGGCGATGCCGTTGGAGTCGTAGGCAACCGCTTGGAGGAAGACGGCGGAGAATGTCAGCGTCTCGATGCCGTAGGCGACGGTTCTGCCATAGCCAGAGAAGAAGGAACCCTCCGTCATGCCTTGATAGCAGAGATAGCCGCGCAACTCGGCGCGGGAGATGACGCCCTGCGGGATTGTTCCCGTGACGTCATAGCTGGCAAGGCGCGAGCCGGTCGTCTCCCAGTCCCAGTCGATGCTGATGGATGCCGAGCCGCTGATCTTCTTGAACGTGCCGAGCGAAGGGATGGACGGCAGCAGTTTATAGAGGGCGCGGTAGAGGTTCAGGGGGATGTCGGAGATGTCGACGGAGTAGCCTCCGTTGTTCTCCGGCTTGCAGATGGCCTCCAGGAAGGCCCGCATCGAAAGGACCGGGCGCTGGAGGTAAGAGCGTAGGTCTTTCGTCGCCCACTCGTCGTGGGGGAGGGCGAGGTTGACGAGCGCGGAGCCATCGGCCAGGGTGCCGTAGACGTTCCCGTCTTCGTCCGTCTGCGACGTGGGAAGACCAACGCTTGCCGGCTTGACGACAGCCTTATCAGCAGAGAAGTCTCCGTCCGGGATGCCGTTGTAGCAGGGCGCGAAGTTGATGACGTCCCAAATGGTGGAAACCTGCGTCGACGGGAGATGGCCCCATGCCGCGAGGACGTTCGCCGCGTTGATGGTAAAATCGAGCTCTCCGACCTTATCTCCAACGCCGAGGTAGTCGAGGTCCGCAAGGGTGCGTTTGTTTCCGTTATCGTCGTAGGAGAGGGCATAGATGAAGGCTCCGAGACCGCCGAAGAGTGTAACCTTGTAGCCGGTGACGAGACGGCCCTTCCGGGTCACCTCGTCCAGGCGGATGTAGCCCGTCTCGATGATCTGGCCTAGGTCGTCGTAGATCGTGAACGGGGTCTTCCGTCCGGAATTGAAGGCAGGGCCGGTTGAGCCGACGCCGGTCGTAGTGCGGTCCGTGCGGAAGAAGTCGCCGAAGATGGCGTCGTTCGCCTGGGAGGCCGGGAGCGTCACCTGCTTCGTGAAGGAGTTCTTCACGGCGGTCGGCTTCATCACGTCCGTCTGGGTGTAGTTGAAGAGGACGAAGGACTGGTCCGAGAGGTCCGCCTTCGACTCGCCGATGTAAAGCGCGATCTTCCGTCTCATGGCCTACCTCCTGATGCGTTCCTGCGCGAGCTGCGCTTCGATGTCGTAGCGGTAGAGCCGCCCGCCTTTCTTGTACTCCGTCGCCGTGTTGGTGAGGGTGATCGGATAGAAGCGGTTGGCGATGACGTCATGTAGCCAGACGTGCGGAGAGTTGAGGAGGTGGTGCATCTTCAGCGAGGCCGCCTCGTCCATGTAGCCGGTGCGGAATGTGTACTTGTGCGCCAGCTCGATGGCGACGGTGCGCGTCCCCCGTGCGCTTGTCGCGTTGTTGTAGTCCGTCTGGAGGTTGTACCGCGTGAGGGCGTCCTGCTCCGTCGTGCGGGCCGTGACGACGAGCTGATCCCAGCCTCCGTAAGCGTTGACGTAGTAGAGGACGAACTGATGGCAGCCGCCGCCGACGAGGAAGGTGCGACCGCCGACGGTCACCTTCGTCGCTGCGGGATAGTCGCGGAGATCCAGCCACGCCGTGCCGAAGTCGTCGGCGATGACAAGGGACTCGTCCGCCACGTCGAGGCCCTGGATGAGGAAGTCGCGGTTGAAGTCGGGGTTGAAGTCCTCCACGCCGGTGGCGAGGCTGATCGCAGCGTGGTAGGTCCCCGCGGAGGATTTCGTCAACGGAATCAGCTGGCCGGGCATGACGGTGCCGAGGACGGGGTGGTTGAGGCCGTGCGTCGCCGGATTGAAGTCCGGGTCGTAGGACCAGTCGGCGTAGAACTCCTCGGAGGAAGACCAATCCCCTCCGTCCGTCTCGATTCGGGCGTAGAAGTAGGCGCGGTCCGTCTCGCCAGCCGGGGTGAAGCCGCGTTTGAGCATGGGTGCGACGATGTCGTTGAGGCGGACCTGCGGGATCGTCTGCCCGGGTCGCGTATATGCCACGCCGGTGAAGATGTCGACGGAGATGTCGTCGTCGTCCTGGACGGCGTATGCTTTGCTGGAGACGGGCGTGTCCCCCAGCGTCTCGACGTAGTCTTTCCAGATGGGTGTCATGTTCTTCTCTTTTCTTGGAAATATCAAAAACCCCTCGTCCGTATTTCAACGGCGAGGGAGAAAAAAAACAACATGAAGAGTGCGCCTCGTGGCGGACTATGAGCGCCTCACGGTGTTACTTTCTATAGCTAAATGCCTCGAGAATCCAGACGCGTATGGCGTCACCGAGGTCCTTCTGGAGCGCTTCAGCGATGAGCGGTTCGTACTTGCGATTGCACTCCGTGGCGGAGAGGGCGAGGTCGTGAGAGCCCTCCGTCCCCTCCCGTGCAATCTTCCGACCGATGAGGAATGCAAGCTGCTTCGGCGTGGGGATGCGGTCGCGGCTGTCCGGGCGAGGGATCACCGGCTTCACGCGAATCCACTCCAGGAGCGCGGAGACCGGCGGCCAATGCGGCTTCGTGTCGAACTCGACGTACTTCCAATAGTCGGCCAGGGTGATCGTGACGAGGTAGGCGCCCTGGTCCGTCTCCACCTGCGTCTGGACCGAGTTCAGCAAGGTCTCGCTTGCGAGCCGGTCCGCCTCAATGAGGTGGCGCTTGTAGAGTTCGCCGACCTCCGTGGCGTAGTCCTTCAGGACGGCCTCGAGGCGCGGGAGGGATGTCAATGTGTTCGTTTCCATTGTTCGCGGAGTTGCTTTTCGTGCTCTATTTTGTCGTGCCGGTAGGCGAGGATGTTGAGGAACTCGGTGACGGGCTTGTTCCAGACGGCGCTCCAACTCTCGCGGGTTGTTTCAGCGACCGCGTCAACGTTCGCAATCCAGCCCCACCTCTCACCGAACGAAGAAGCGCCTCCGTCTCCCTGATCGTCTCCTTCTCCAGCGGGGTCTTCCTCTTCTTCGCCTTCAGCCAGCGGAGGGAAGAGGTTAGGGTACTGCGTATGGAGACGGCGAACGTCCTCAAAAAAAAAGCGGCGATAGCGTAGGCGTCGGAGGTCGGCAGATATTCCCTCACGAGCCGCTGGACGTCGGCGGGGTCGTAGCCTTCGTTGTAGGTCTTCCCCTTCGGGATGAGGAGGCAGGACAGCAGCGCGGGAATGGCCGTCAGGTCCTTCCCGAACGTCTGGAAGTCGACGTACTGCGCGACGACCATCTCCTTCGTGGATTTGGTCATAACGAGCTCCGTCCCGCCGAGGGTGTAGGTAGCCGGGAGCCGCGTCCCGTCGTGGACGTGCCGCCCGTCGTCGGAGAGGACCGGCGCGGTGAGGAAATCCGCCGCCGCTGCGAGGGATGCGTACTTCTCCAGCGGGAGGTCGAGCACCTCGTCATCCGTCATGCCGTTGAGGATGGCGACGACGCGGACCTGGTAGTCGATGTCCGTCCCGTCCTTCGGGAGGGCCATGATGTCGAGATAGAGGCCCAGCGGGAGTTCTTTGTAGTTTGTGATCATTGGTTGAATCGAATGTTGTAGTTTCCCTTGTTCGTTGAGAACTCGGACCAGAGGGCGTAGCGCATGGCGTCCATCGCGTGGTTCCATGTGTCGATGGGCAGGTTCACCAGATTCCCGTCCCGGTCCTTCGCCCAGGTGTAGTTTCGGGCCTCCTTGATCATGTCGACGGAAGCCTTCGTGAAGTAGAGTGTCCACCCCTGCATCCACTGGAGCTGGAACGTCAGGCGGGACGAGGTCACCGGCGCGGACTTGTCGCAGGCGCGGACGTTCAGCCCGGTGTCCCTGCCGATCTCCGCGATGGACTTCGGCTCGGCCGCATCCGCCCATATGTGGACGTGGCGGGGGATGTCCTCCTCCGCCAGGGTGCGGGCGATGTCGCTGTTGAGCATGCCGGTCCGGTAGCAGCGCTGGTCGACGTAGGCGATCTTCCGCCCCGTGTCGGCGAGCACGCGGACGATGGCCGTGGGGTCATGCGTGAATCCGAAGTCCATGCCGTAGACCTCGCGCAGCCCGTCCGCCGGCGGCATCTCGTCGATGAGGTCGAAGGAGTAGATGACGCCCTCGAGGGTGCCGAACTCGCCGAGGCCGTACACCTTCCACCAGTTGCGGTCGCTTCGGTTCGCCTCGATCTCGCGCACCTGCTCGGGGGTGAGCAGGCTGTTGTCCTTGTATGTCGAGTGGACGCGGATGCAGTCCTCGCGGGTTTCGACCAGCTCGTTCGCCCAGAAGGACGCCGTGGGGTTGTAGTCGACGAGGATGAGCCCGCGGGTTCGGACGAAGAGCTGGCGGGCGATCTCGTAGGGAATGTTCTGCACCTCGTTCAGGAAGAGCCGGTCACGGGCGGGGCCGTGGACCTTGCTCGGTGCGTCCGCGGAGAAGAACTCGATGACGGACCCGTTCGGCAGCGTGTAGGTGGAGTCGGACTTGTTCCAGGCGCGGGGATCGTAGTAGTCGCCGATCGCCGCGGGGAAGTCGCGGATCGCGCCGCGCTTCAGGTGTGGGAACGTCTCCGACACCACGGACGTGAGGGCGGGCCGCTTGTCCTGGATCGCAATCTCGAAGATCGCCTGGAGGTTCGCGAAGGTCTTCCCGGAACGGGTGCCACCGCAGGACGACACGAAGCGGTCCGTGCGGCAGATGGCGTCCATCGTCTTGTAATATACCGGCGTGTAGATCATCCCTTCTCGCTCCACTTGCTGCCCGCCTTCGCCGCCTCCGCGGAGATCGTGACGTTGAAGGTGTTGTTGGTCGTCTCGTTCTTCTCCAGGGTACCGGCTACCTGGTGGATGGTCTTGTACGCGAAGGTGTCCGCCTTCCGGATGGCCTTGTCCACCTGTCGGGCGTTCATGGCGATCTCCTTCGTGATGGCCTTCGGGTCGAGGCCCCACGCCGCGGCGAGGTTGTTCACCACGCTGGGGTCGAGCTCCTTCATGGCGAGCATCTCCAGCAGGAGCTCGCGGCCGTGCTTCTTCAGCCGGCGAGCCTTGCCGGAAGCGATGCCGCCGGCGGACGCAACCGCTCTTTGTTCGCTCTTTGTTCGCTGGCTCTGCGGTATGAGGTTCTGGTCGTTCATATTCTTGTCTTAAAAAAGGTTGTCCGGCCGTTGCGCCTGGAAGTATCAGTGTTTTGTGTTTTTGGCCCTTGACTATGCGTGTTAAACATATCAAAGTCAACGCAGCAGGAGCGTCACACCCGTACTCGGCCGGACCTCCTTGTTATAGTTTTCTGGCCATTTTACCGGTCAGCTTCTCCCACCTGGCGATGATGACGTCGCAGTAGTGCGGGTCTATCTCCATGAGGCGGGCCTTTCGCCCCAGCTGCTCCGCGACGATCAGGGTCGATCCGCTCCCACCGAAAAGGTCGAGGACCACGTCCCCCTCCTTCGAGCAGTCCAGCATCATGGCGCTCAGCAGTTCGAGCGGCTTCATCGTCGGATGAAGGTCGCAGTGCATCGGCTTGTTAACATCCCACACGGTGTTCCGGAACGGACCCTTGCGGTAGTTGTGATGCGACTTCGTCCAGGTATACATGATCGCCTCGTGCTTGTAGTCGTAGTCGAGGCGTCCGAGGCTGAAGGTCGCGCAGTTCTTGTTCCACACAAGCTGGTGACGCACCTGCAAACCCGCATCCTTCATCATCATCATCATCATCAGGCCCATGTCTCCGCCCGGAGGCGAAAAGACAAAGTAGCTCGCGTCGCTCTTGCACACGTTCCGCCCGTTCTCCATTACCTGGCGGAGGATGCCGTAGAGCTCGTCGACCGGCTTGGTGTCGTTCGCGATGTTCGTTTCAATCCGTCCAGCCTTCTGGACGGATTGAAGGAGCTTGTTCTTGTCGCCGATCGCCACGCCATACGGAGGGTCTGTTATCAGGAGGTCAGCTTCTGCCCCCCCCCATTAATTTTCTAACTTGCTCTAAATCAATACTATCTCCACACACAAGGCGGTGTTCGCCGAGCTCCCACACGTCGCCGGGCTGGCAGCGGACATGGATCTCGTCCTTGTCCTCGTCGAAGTCGTCCTCGGAGACCGTGCTTTCCGGCTCCGGTTCGTCCTTTTTCGCCTCTTCTTCCCATGCCGGCACGCCCCAGTCTACGAGCGGCAGGTCGTCCCAGCTGTTCGCCAGCTCGTCGAAGTCCCAGGAGCCGAAGGAGCCGTTGTCCTTCATGGCGCGGCGCTTGATGGTCTCGAAGTCCTCGGCTGTCTCCGGGAAGTAGACCACCGACGGGGCGGATGCGAGCGGAGCGGCGATGCCTCCTTCCCTCCGGAGGTTGCCGGCGAAGACGATGAAGGTCTCGTCGCCGAAGGGGACGACGAGCAGAGGCCGGTCCTCCAGGAAGTCCGGGTCCTCGCGGATGGATACGGCGGTGCGGTCGATGTCACCCTTCGTCCACTGACGCGGGTTCTTCGGCAGCCAGTCCAGCTGCCCGAGGTTCGGCAGGATGGACGCAAGCGGCAGGTTCTTCCTTTCCTTTCTCATCGCTTGGCGGTTTTGGCGGGTTTCTTGGCCGTGGAGGCGGTTTTCTTCTTTGGCGTGGATTTGCTCGTCTGCGGTGCTTTGGCGGCTTCAGCCGACTCCGTAGATACCAGCGAGCCGTGGGAGTAGACCTTCTTCTCGACGAGGCTCCACGGGTCGATGCCGGTCGCGGCAAAGTAGAGGGTGCCGACGTCGCGGAGGAGGTTCATGATGCAGTCGGAGCAGCCGACGCGGAACGGGTACGGCGTGCCGGTGAGTTCGTTCCAGACGCTGCGCATCTTCTCCAGGGCCGCTTCGCCAGGATAGGATGAATAGCCGGCACGGATGACCGAGCCGAAGTGTTTTTCGTAGGGCTTGAGCTCCTCGATCTGCGCGGGAGTCAGTTGTTTTGTCATATCGTCTTGAGTGTTTGGTTGGTGAATTGGTTGTAGAGGTCGATGTAGTCGCTCCAGGAGGACGGGGCGTCGAAGGCGTCGCCCATCCTCTTCGCGAGGTAGTGTGCGCTGCTGTGATCCATGCCGAGCTCGTCGCCGATGGCCTGGAGACTGAAGCCTTCCATCCGTGCGACGAAGCAGAAGACGGCGCGGGCGCGAACGTGGTCTGCGAAGCGTCTCGGATCGCGGACGTCGATGCCGGTCAGCGAGAGCATGGCGTCCCTGAGCTCGGAAAGACGCTCGCCCCTTTTCGGTGAACGGACGGCGATGCTTCCGCCGATGTCGGTCAGCAGGGCGACGCGGTCCGCCACGGGAAGGGCGAGAACTCGGCGGCGAAGGTATTCGGTTAGGCGCGGTTGCATTTGTCGTTCAGTCTTGAGATGAGAACGGTGAGGCTCTCTCTTATAAATATCAACAAATTGCAAAGCGTATTTGAAAAAGCCGAGAAGCCGGCGGATGCGGCCACGACGGGGAGGTTGAGCTGCCCGCGGAAGAGCGCCCAGACGAGGCAGCACCACCACGTCATGCAGAGCGAGCAGGAGAAGGGCCTGCCGGACCAGCAGAGGCGGTTGGTGCGTCCGTGAGAGAGGAGAGACGCGAGGCCTTCCTTCCAGCTCTGCGTGAAGCCGGAGAGGTCGACGACATAGACGACGACCGCGGAGACCAGGAGGAGTTCGAGGTAGATGTTCATTTTCTTCTGATTATTATGACGACATCGACCGGGCCTTCTCCGGGAGCGAGATCGCTGAAGTAGTCACTTAACCTTTCCAAGTCTTCTTCTCCGCTGCCTGGGATATAGCCCCACGTCTTTTGGATGGTGTCGTAGGCTATTTTTCCGCCGAGGACAACAATGGCGCCGTCGTTATCTCTGGCTGCCTGGCCGTATGTCTTGATCTTGTTTCTCATTTCTTCATGTGTTCTGCGTACCGGCGGAGGATGTCCGCCTTGATTCGCCGGATCTCCGGCGCGATGGTCGAGTGCGAGAGGCCGAGACGGGCGCCGAGCTTGCGGTAGCTCAGGCAGTCGCAGTAGAGGATGATCAGGGTGCGGTCCACCTCGTTCAGCTCCTCCTCGATGATGCGCTTGACGATGGCGACCCGCTCCGGCTCCGCGTTGAAGATGGAGGAATCGAAGCGGTAGTCCTCCCGGATGTCCTTGTATTCCCGAACGACACCAGGGACCGGGTCGCCGCGATTATCGCCTTTCGTCTGGCTCATATTCGTCCTTGTCGTTGAATACTCCGATCAGTACGTTGTAGTGATAAAACCTTCGGAATGTTTTCTCATATACCGAGTTGTTGGATCGGTACTGGTTCAGCAGGATGCGGGCGATGAAGAAGCGGATGGCGTCTGTCTTGGAGAGGTCCTCGATCTTCTCCGCGTCGTACTTCAGCAGCGCGAGGTAGGTATTCTGGCATAGGTCCTGGAGGTCCGGGGCGAGGATGTGGGTGCCGGCCATGCGGAGGCAGATCGTCTCGACGACCTTCTCCTTTGCCAGCTGTGCCACGATCTTGTCCCGCTCCGTCATCCTTATTTCCTCCTGAAGACCAGGATCGCCGCGTCCCTCTCGTGTTCGGAACAGCGGCCCGTGTAGCCGGTGATCCTGGCGAAGTAGTCAGCACTCCATTTCGTTCCGCCGGCGGATGGCTTGTGCGCCTCGAACGGGATGCCCTCGTCGGAGAGGAACTCCTCCCAGATGCGGGCGTCCCGCTTCGCTGCGCCGGCCCCCATCAGGCGACCGCGGTACTCGCTGGCGTTGCGCTCACGGGGGAACCAGGTGCGCTGCCGTGCGTCCTCGAAGACGACGCGGATGTTGTCGGCCATGTGTGGCTCGGCATCTCTCCACTCGCGGACAAGGATGAGCGCCTTGTGCAAAGGGAGCGTGGCCAGCAGGCTGAAGGCCCGCTGACCCGTGTCCCATATTGCGACGCCCGTGTGCTCGCCGGGGTCAATTCCGATCCAGATGCGCGGCATCTATTCCTCCTCCGCTTCCAGTTTCGGACGGAGGATGCGGTTGAAGGCAGCCTCGCAGGACGGGCCGGCCTTCTCCATAAGCTCGTCAGTCGTGGCGACGGCGAAGTCGACGATGTCGGAGGGCTCCGGGGTGTTTCCGCTCTGGGCGAAGCCGTGGACGGAATTGTAGAGGATGCCTTCGAGGACGGCGTTGTACTTCTGCGTGAAGCCGCGCTCGACGGCGGCGATGCGTTCTTCTTTCGTGAGCGGTCTCTGCTGAGGGGCCGCGGGCTTGATGGTTTTCTTCGGATTTGTCATGATTGAAAAGTTTTGTAATAGATTTATAAACGGTTTACTATTTTGATTTTCGCGCCGGCTGGAGGTATTCCGGGCTGATTGCGAGCTCCGAGCCGATGGCTGGAACCTCGACGATTACGATTTTACCCACCCCCCCCTAAGAGAGCGGGAACGATGTCGCGGACGTAGGCGTAGTGCGTGCCGCTTCCGTTCTTCTCGGTAGCAGGAATCCGGTAACGGGCTCCGATTGTAATGTCTTGCAATTTCATATTTCGCTGAGTTGATTCCTTCCCGGACGGAGCCGGGAAGGGAAGGTTTAAGCATTAGGGCTCACTTCGTTCGCTGAATAAAGCACGACGGGCAGAGCCAAGCATGCGACGCCCAAATAGTCGCTGCCGAAGCACCCGCTGTTGCCGCCCGCGCACCAAGCGTAGCCCGCGGAATAGCGCGGGTCCGTATCGCGCTCACTCGTCCAATATGCTCCAATGCCAGCAGCGAAATTCCCGCCGGTGAGCTTGATCGCCTCGTCAAGGTCTGCCAGGAAGCGGGCGTCGTACATATCGACGTGCTCCTTGCGGGTCGGCGCCCTGAAGGTGAGGCCGTCGGCGCCCTGGGGGTGGAAATCCGCGCAGGCCTTCTGCGCTCCTTCAAAGTCGAATTTCTTGACCTTTCCGTCATCCATGATGTAGGACTTCGACATGAGGATGCCGGGGAGGCCTTCGCGCTCGATCAGGAGGAGCTCTGCGCGGATCGGGTTTTCGTCTTTCCTCCAGTCCTCGATGGTTATCGGCTGGAAGTTGTCGGGGTTGATGATGTAAGTCTTCATATTCTTCGTTGGTTTTTGTTATTTAATCTCTGCAGTCTTTCCAGGCGGATGCGCTTGTTTTCCATCATGGACTCCCTGGTAGAGAGGAGCGCCTGGCCGCCACGGTCCGCATCGACGAGAATCCCCATCTTCGAGACGGAGGAGACGGTGCCTTCCCGTTCTCCATTGACGGTCATCCACTCGACGCGGTCTCCGGGCTTTACATTGGAAAAGAGCATGGCGTTAGACGTTGATGGTCTCGTTTCTCGTCAAGGTGCCGCCGTTGCCGGCGTAGTCTATCTCATAAAGTCAGGCATATCTTCTTCAAAGCCGGGGATGTCTGCCTGCTGTGGAGCAGGAGTAGCTGGACGCGCAGCGAGGGGACGGACCGTGGCGGTCTGGACGGCCTGGGCAGATTCCTGCGTCTTCGGCATGAGCTGGACGCTCGTGACGCGGACCTCCGGCATGGAGCGCTCGACGTTGTTGTTGTCGGTGTACTTGCGGTAGGTCATTTCGCCGGTGACGAAGAGAAGGTCGCCCTTGCGGACGTACTGCTCGACGATTTCGACGAGGCGGTCGAAGCTGACGACGAGATGGTGCCATTGGGTCTCTTCCTGCT
>Ga0310691_10001514_pt1 | contig 35225 bp, 32 predicted proteins | sample 176DNAGHGlowgp2_FD_203887 | JGI IMG/M metagenome (GOLD analysis project Ga0310691, IMG submission 203887) | Sheep rumen microbial communities from Palmerston North, Manawatu-Wanganui, New Zealand - 1766 DNA GHGlow gp2 (v2) (version 2) | ecosystem: Host-associated > Mammals > Digestive system >... | reverse complement strand
TTCATCAGTTCGAAGGTATCGTCGAAGGTGAGATCATCCGAGAGCGCAGGGGAGGGGAGGGCTTCGGCTATGATCCCATCTTCCAGCCTGACGGTTACGATAAGACCTTCGCCGAACTGGGTATGGAAATCAAGAACCATATCAGCCACAGGGCAAGGGCCGTTACGAAACTCGCTGAATATTTGAAAAGGTAAAAAAAATAAAAAGGTAAAAAATGAGGCATATCAGTCAATGGTTCAATGATACTAAGGTAAAAGGTCTATTTCTTTTACCTTTTTACCTTTTTACCTTTTTACCTTCACAAGCGCAAGTCGGTACGTGGAAACATTATCTGGCATATCATGAGGTACAGGATATCTGTTCAACAGGAGACTACCTCTTCGTTTTGGCCTCCAACGGACTTTACCAGTACAACCTCAACGACCAGAGTATCACGACCTACGACCGTACTAATGGACTCAGCGACACCCATATCACCCACATCGGCTGGAGCCAGCAGGCCAAACGTCTGATTGCCGTCTACGAGAATTCCAATATCGACCTTGTGGACACGAAGGGAAATGTTACCAACATCTCAGCCCTCTACAGCAAATCGACGACAGAAGACAAAACTGTTACCGATGTGCGTATCGACGGTATTTATGCCTGGCTCATCACTAACTTCGCCATCCTCAAGGTCAATATGCAAAGAGGTGAAATAGCCGACACCTATACCCCTAACCATCCGGAATACCCCACTTCTCTGCCTGAGAAGAGTACAGCGGACTACGACAAGTATATTTCTACTGTCAAGACCTTAAAGCCTTTCGGACCTGACTACAATCACTTCTATGAGGCGAAGTTTCTGAATGGAAAGCTTTATACCACAGGCGGCTATTTTATCTCAGGTATTCCTGATCCCGTTTATCCTGGCATCATACAAGTCTACGACGGCAACGACTGGATGACCTACGAAGAGAATATCGGCGATAAGACTGGCTATCGTTATATTGATATCAACTGTCTTGATGTGATGCCTGGCAATCCGCAGTATGTCATCGCTGGGGGTCGCTCTGGAATGTATGAATTCAACGACGGTAAGCTCGTCAGATACCACAATAAAGACAATAGTCCTCTGCGAGGTGCCTTCGATCGTGGCAACGAGTTGGGTAACGAATACGTGCTGATTTCTGGCATGAAGTTTGACAACAATGGTCACCTCTGGGTGCTGAATAATCAGACGCAAGGTGTCACGCTGCTAGAGTTCGACCCTGTTGAGAACAAATGGACAGACCATCACAACAAGATTCTCACCAACGACAAGGGCATCGGCAAACACACTTTCCGCAGTTTGTTTATCGATAGTCGAAGCCTGCTATGGTTCGTCAACGATAACTGGGTGGAGCCTGCCGTCTTCTGCTGTGACATGAGTAACGATGCGATTGTCAAATACGACAGCTTTGTTAATCAGGATGGACAGCGCTATAGTGTCAGTTGGATCACTTGTGTCTGCGAGGATAAAGAAGGGAATATCTGGGTAGGAACAGACAAAGGACCGTTCATGATACAGAAGAATGAGATCGGTGAAAGTAGTGTGACCTTCTATCAAGTGAAGATCCCTCGTAATGATGGCAGCAATTTTGCCGATTATCTGCTCAATAATGTCAGCATCAGCGCGATTGCTATCGACGGTGGAAACCGTAAGTGGTTTGGCAGCGATAATGCTGGCGTGTTCCTGATGAGTGCAGATAATATGGAACAGTTGCAGAGTTTTACCACCAGCAACTCCAAGCTTATTTCAGACAACATTGCCTATATTTCCATCAATCCCACATCAGGCGAAGTGTTCTTCCTATCTGATAAAGGCCTCTGCTCTTATCAGAGTGATGCCAACAACCCTGCAGAGACAATGGATAACGATCAGATAAGAGCCTATCCTAATCCTGTTACACCAGACTACACAGGTCTGATTACAGTGACAGGCCTTACTTACGATGCCGATGTGAAAATCACTTCTTCAAATGGTGCCTTGATAGCCGAAGGACGTAGCAACGGAGGTATGTTTACATGGGATGGTCGCGATTGCCAAGGCCGTCGTGTGGCCAGTGGCATCTATATGGTTGTGACGGCCACTTCAGACGGCAAAAAAGGTACTGTCTGTAAGATTGCCGTCATCAATTAAAAACTGGAACTCAACTGAGCTCCAGCATCCTCTCAATCGGCTTCACAGCTTTTTTCGCTATCTTTGGATCTACCTCTACTGATGGCCACCCATATTTTAAGGTATTATATATCTTTAATAAGGTGTTCATCTTCATATACTGACACTCGTTACAGCTGCATTCCAGGCCGCTCTCGCTTATTTCAGGAGGCACAGGTATAAATTCCTTATCCGGACATGTTCGCTGCATCTCATGTAGGATTCCAGCCTCTGTGGCCACAATAAATTGCTTCTTGTCACTCTGCTGCGCATAGTTCAGCATCGTAGCTGTCGATCCTTTCACATCAGCGACAGCCAATACAGGACCCTTACACTCCAGATGAGCCATCACCACAGCTTCAGGATATTGTTGCTTCAATTCTACAATCTTATTGACAGAAAAACGCTCATGCACATGACAACCGCCATTCCAAAGCAACATCTCACGACCAGTTACTTCATTGATATAGTTTCCTAAGTTATAGTCAGGACCAAAGATCAGCTTCGCATCCTTTGGCAATTGATCCACCACCTTTTTAGCATTGCCAGAAGTCACCACCACATCCGTCAGAGCCTTCACGGCAGCCGTCGTATTGACGTATGAGACCACCTGATAACCAGGATGCTCTTTTTTGAACTTCTTCAGGTCTTCAGCCTTGCATGAATCAGCCAAAGAACAGCCTGCATTCAGATCTGGACAGAGTACGGTCTTCTCTGGCGAAAGCAGCTTACATGTCTCAGCCATAAAGTGTACACCACACATCACCATCACTTTTGCATCCGTCTCTGCAGCCTTACGGGCCAAAGCTAATGAATCACCAACGAAATCGGCTATCTCCTGAATTTCACCAACAGTATAGTAGTGAGCCAGAATAATGGCATCTTTCTCTTGGCACATTCGTCGGATTTCGGCCTTCAAGTCAGTACCTTCTGCCACTGGATCATCAATGAATCCCTGTTCTTTCCATTCCTTTTTCAACATCACAATTTATTTTTATTTCTTTTCTTTCTTTTTTAAAATAAGAGAATATAGGGATGATAGCCTGTTATTATCTTGATAACTTAAAACGTTTTTTCTTGCACATGAAGTAATCAACCTTAAATCGTAGACTATAAACTCATACTGTTAATTCTTACTTGTTCATTATCAGTCGTTCAACTATTTTATCCACAATTCTCTTTTTTGGTGCAAAAATAATAAGTTTATATCTTTTTTCAGCAAAAAATGGTGGAAAAGTTGCAAAATTGCCTTGAATAACCCTGTGGATATCCACATATTTATGGTTCTCGTTCTGAATATGTGTACATCTTAACAAGTTTTCAACACACTTATCAACACATTATGAACATTTTTTTGTACCTTTGCCCCATCAATATTAAAAGTGTTACCAATATGAATCAGAAAACTATTCTTATGGGCTTGGTCTTGATGCTGACGGCTTGTGTGCCGACGGTCAAGCAGCAGGGTTACGTACCTCAGGATGAGGTTGTCGACGAACAGACTGTGACTGATAGTGTGGCAACGATCGACTCCACGTTGTTTACTTATGCGATGGCGATGGAAATCGTACAGCCTAAGTATAAGTGCGACGAGAAGTTCTTTGCGAGTCTGTTTGGCGATCTTGGTCTTCCCATGCAATTGGCAGAGCGCTATATCTCCGATGCTGACTGGGGAGGTGAGAGTCCGGCCATCAGTTATTGTTGGGGAAACAGCGTGAAATACGAGGACTATAAGTTCACTCCAACATCTGATCAGTATTTCGGCACACACTTCAACTTTTTCTTCGATGACTCTCGCAAGACGGGTCGCGTCACTTCTTTCACCATCATCACCTCTAGCACCACTTGGTATGAGCAGTTTATGAAAGACCTGAAGGCTGATGGTCTGAAGTATGTATCTACCGTCGATCCTGATGTATATGGTAAGAAAGGTAAGATGTATCATAAGAAAGCCGATCCTGTGGAAGGCACCACCGAACAACCGTTCTATTATGTCTATGACTTCTCCCTCGAGGGTGCCTACGATGTGGAGATAGGTTACGACGGCGGCATCGACATGTAATATTCAATGCTCAATGTATAAAAAGCTTCGTACGATAGAGATGCAGCGCCTCTCGGTAGAGGAGTTCCGAGAGTCCAGTAAATTACCGTTAGTGGTAGTGCTCGACGATGTGCGTTCGATGTACAATGTGGGTAGCGTGTTCCGTACTTCCGATGCTTTCCGTGTGGAAGCCGTTTATCTCTGTGGTATTACGTCAACACCTCCTAGCACAGAGATTCACAAGACGGCCTTAGGCGCTGAAGATAGTGTCTCTTGGCATTATTTTCCGTCGGTATTGGAGGCTGTCGAATCATTAAAAGCCGAAGGTTATGAAGTATTATCCATCGAACAGGCCCACGGTTCCACGATGCTGCAGGACTTCACACCGCTTTCTGATAAAAAATACGCTGTTGTCTTCGGCAACGAGGTGAAAGGTGTCCGTCAGGAAGTCGTCGATGCCAGTGACGGTTGCCTGGAAATCCCTCAATTCGGCACCAAACATTCCATGAACGTCTCTGTCACTGCCGGCATCGTCATCTGGCACTATCTTTCTCATTTATCGAAGATCATGTCTCCGGAATACGAGATGCGCTCACGCTGACGAGCTTGTACGTCTATCTGTGAACTGCCATTATCCCACACCTCAATCGTATAAAGATATGTATCCTCGTCGTTCTTCACGCCAATTTCTATGTGTCGCAGTCCATTCTTTCTCTGTGCCTCCTGATAACTGCCGATGCGCTCAGAGAAATTCAGCCCTTTGCCTCCACCGTATGGTATCTGATATGCCCGTCCGATGTACGGCAGATAAGAAAACAGGGAGTCGTTCCGTACCTCTACAGTATAACCGAACGACACACTCTTCGAACCACCCTTCATTGGATACATGTGATCTATACCAATCTTGTAATTTCTTTCCGTCAGTGCAGTCCTTACCTTAGCAGCCTGTTCTGCTGCCCTCGCAGCCCTCTCCTCTGCCGTCGCACACCCGCTTAGCATCACCGATGCCACGAGCCCGAATACCATTGAAAACAAATACTTCTTCATAATCTTTACTATTTGATACCCCAAAGCTAATTCCATCCTTCTTCATCATTATTCTCCATATACCGGCTCATGCCGTTATCATCCATATCGTCTTCTGACGCTGGATCAAAGCCACGCATATTGTCGTAGTCATCATCTCTGTTTGAAGAATAAGAGCCAATGCCCGTTGACGAACTACGACCATTCGCCTGTTTCTCATTTTCAGAGCCCTCAGCCTTAACCGTATTGACCGTATCAACCATTTCCATCTGAGACTTCTCACCCCAACCATCCTCCACATCCGATGACGTAAGTCTCTGCCAGCTCTTATTACCGCACGACAGCAAAAGCACAGACAGTAGTAATATAATGGATCCTCTCTTCATCTATTATTAAATTCTTCTATAGAGAACCATTTATCAACGATTTCCCTTTTATATTGCTTGAGTAAAGATGGTTTTGTCTGTACTTGCTGTATGGAATCAATAGGTATCATATACATATCTTCTGGCATAGAAGGTTCACCTCCGACTCCTAAGATGACAAAAACATCTTGGCCTTTCTCTTTGGAATAATCTTGATAGCGAATAATTTGTTCTGTAGAAAACAGTGGTTGTGTTAGGCGCTTAGGAATATAATCTCTCCATTTACACTCCACAGCAAAGATCGTCTTTTGTTTACTCTCCCTGTATTCAAGAACGAAATCAGGATAGGTATTGCTGACGGGGCTTATCTTTCCTGTCGATTTGTCACCACGCCACTCTATCAAAGAATAGGCATTGGTTTCGTTGAGGTCAAACAATTCAAGTACGAAATCCTCGAACTCCCTACCTTTCAACACTTCCACAGGCAATGTGATAGCTCGGATTCTATTCCTAACATTTATATATGTTCTTCTAAGCTGCTTCTTGATGGCATGAAGTCCCATGTCTTCATAAAACATTCGCAGAAGAATTTTATCCTCCCAAACTGTCCATCGCTGATGTTTTGGAGGTGACAAAGGTTCTGCTGCTAACGACATTTTCTCATCTTCAATATAGCGGACATTGGTCAAACCTGCCAAGAGAGGGAATATACTGCCATTCTTATTGATATACCCACAGACGATATGTTCAGCCTTTTGTATCATAAACTGATTTCTCAATCTTGGAGTTTGGCCTGCACCACGAGGTTCGTCTCGCTGAAGAACAAGGATTAGCATTCTTTGCTCAGCAAGCGCCTTATTGATTTGAATGTTGTATTTATCTGTAAATTTGTTCATCACCACAAGGATAGTAGGTACTTTGTTTACCAACAGAGCTTTCATCACTTCCTCCTCCAGTTCTGAAGAGTTAAAGCAAATCACACAATCCTCGGAAGTCAACGAATCAACCCAATTAAATATCTGGTCATAATGATTATAAGGTGCATGCTTAGAACAGAGGAATAATTGTTTTTCTCTGTCTATTAATGCTTCATTGCCAATCTTCTTGATAATATTCATTCTATTCAATACATTTATTTACTTGGAATCATGCCTCCCTTGGGATTATATATGTCGCCACCATATTTGAGAATATCTTCCCAAGACATTTTTGGTTAATATGTCTGATTGAGGTATTTGTATCATTGAATAATTAATTCTGTTTATCTACAGCTTTCATCCAATCCTTTATTTGCTTAATGCACCAAGGCAACTGATCTCGCACTTGCTGAACCCAGAAACGGATGACATCCCAACCTTCTCGCATCATAGCCTGATTGCGAAGTTGGTCATTATAACAGAGTTCTCCTGTCCACGTTTGGTGATACATTGCTCCGTCAACTTCTATGTCGAGTTTCTTTCCTTTATAGAAAAGAGCGAGGTCAAGATAATATTTGTCAACATGATATTGTGCGGTTACAGGAATGCCTGCATCAGAGAGTGCTTTTTGAAGCATGTGTTCCCACTCTGATGATTCTACAGGAACCCCTTCTCCACAACTATATTCTGCAAAATGTTCCAGATAGCTAACACCGCATTGTTTACAATACTGTTTATCACCAACAGTTACGAGCAAAGCTCTTGCACGTGTTATGGCCACATTAAACAGGTTGCCTGTAGATTTAAGGAACATGAGACTCTGCGACTTAGTTCCTTCAGAAACGACAGGTGAGAAAATGATAACATCACGTTCATCACCTTGGAACTTATGCACAGTATCTATCAGAATCTTGTTGTGCAGTTCTAGATGATTTCTCAGTTCTGCATCCTTCTCTAATGCGTTGGTAATCATTTCTGCCTGAAGATGGAACGGAGTTGTAACACCAATACTTCCTTCAAATTCTAATTCAATAGCCAAACGTCGAAGAATACGGATGACGCCTTCTGATTCTTGAAGATTATATGCTCCACCATTTTCAGGGCGAATCGTCTTGCCTTTGACATTCATCCATTGCATTCCAAGAATTGGCTTTCCATTGTTAGGCGATTGTAGAAGACTATAATCCGTCGCTATTCGAAGCGTATTGTCATAGAATTCCTGATTCGAGAACTGAATAATGTCAAGAAAACTACGGTGGTGGTCGCGCAATTGAATGATGTTTTCAGCTTCTGTCATACTCTCAGCAAGGTCATAAATGGAATTACTACGATACGACCATCTGGCCTCAATACCATTAGCAAGAATTAACGATAAATCCGTTTGCTTGCTAAGGAGACAAATATGATTTAGTTGCTGTTTGTCGCCAATTACCGCCACACGTTTTGCTCTCATCAACAAGGGAACCATTGAGGCGATATCGCATTGGCTGGCTTCATCTATTATAAGCAAGTCGTAAATGGCTTCTTTGAACGGTATGCGCCTGCGAGCACTTAAAGACGTAATGGCACTAACTGGCAATAAAGTCTTCAATTCGGGAGTATAGTTGTCAACATGATCATGTTCCAAGAAACTAATATAATCATGCAATTCTCCCCTATTTTTTGGATTGAATGTACTGACATGCTGATTCAGCCATGAATTCCAAGCTATTTTTGCTTTTGCCTGCAACTCAACATGCTCAGTCATCATTGCAGCATCAAGCTGTTCTAGTGAGGCAGAATCGCATAACTTTGTAAGTTGGGTATTATAGGAGGCAATTAGTTTCATGTCATCCATAATAGATTTGAATTTCGTATCGAAATCCATCCATTCACGCTCTGTCATTTGAGACGAAGCTTCAAGGCCTAGATGATGTTTGGTCATAAAGGTATTTATAACCAAAACTTCATCCTCGTTTTCTGTCATTATTTTGTGTTCCCAATGCTCCTTGAAAAGTTTATCAACCAATCTTTGTGGGCCTTGCAGCAAAGCATCGCGATGTTCTATAAAAGCGTCATAAGCATTTCTTACCTCATCGACCTCACTTTCTGTCAATACTCCAATCCATTGCTCATATCTATTTCTTAAAGCGCATACGAACTGTTCTAATTCGTCAAGCTGATTCCTGCGTTCAACGATTTGTTGCTTCTGAGTTCGTTTCGAATCATAACTTAAATATACACGACGATATGCATCAAATGCGCTTGTTGAAGTCTCGTCCTTAGGTATAGCCTTTTCCCATAATTGTGTATAGTCAGAAATACACTGCTTGGCACTCTTCTCATACCTAAGAACCAACGGCAATTCCTTATTGATAGAGTTTACACGTTTTACAACGACATCAACAGCATTATTATTTTTGCTCGTAAATAGTACGTTTTGACCAGCAATTGCCGCATTGATAATAAGATTGGCAACAACCTGAGTTTTCCCTGTCCCTGGAGGACCGGCTATCAATGTTACATCAGCACTCAAAGCTGAACGAATAGCCTTCTCTTGCTCTTCATTTAGAGGTAGTACTTCAAGAATATCCTTCTCAAACGGAGCATTTCTATTAAACTGTTTATGAATAAACTTCCATAAAACAGAATGTCGAATGTCCAAGTCACCATATTGCTCCAAATTAGCCAATTCATTACTCAGTCCTACCGTATATGGTGTAGGGTCTTTCGCGAAGACTATCGCACGATTAAGAATTCCGTCATGTTCTGATATTTGTAGTTGGGTCTTCTTCAGGTTATCAAGATTCAAGTCGTCAAGCCAATCCCAATCAGGACGAATAATTCTAAGTAGACTCACATTCTCTGCTAAATTGTCAAAAGCAGCATGACCTTCTGTAAAACCAAGTTCAGACTCCAATTCTCGAAGTTCGTAGATGTTCTCTGTCTTGTCGTTGGTGGAATACTTATCTATGATGTCTTTGTTTATCAGCAATTCATCATCAATAGAAAAGCCTTCAGATTTTCCTCGTGTACCGTCGTTATATGTAACATGAATAATAAATAGCGGCGAAAGGAAATGTTTGACTTTTAGTATGGGATAGCCAATAAGCAGTTCCTTCTCTTTATCAAGATTACCTCGAAGAAATGCTCCTATTGCTGGTGACTTTAGAGCACTATTGTTCAGCCAAGGTAAGTTAATGAAAGATTGTTCATCCTTCATCGATGTGCGTAACGTTGTGTTATTTTCTAACGCTATGCAACTTATGTAGTATTTACAAAGGCCTTTTAGTGTCATACTTCTGTTTATAATAACCTTGTCTTCAAATGAATGTCTCGTAGTCCATATTCACGTCTTTAGTCACACATCTGCAAAAGTACGAAATAATTTGGAAACAAAGGAAGATTTTGAGGAAAAAGATGCAAAAACGCAGAAATAAGACAATAGAATGTTTTATGCGACAATTAGACAATTCAACAAATAGGTAGTACAACCATCCAACTTTTTCATAGGGTATGTCTTGATACGGCGTGCTGTTAGCGTTACACGTTACAGCGTTACAGTTCGGAATCAGGTGATTGATGGAGGTATTTCAATACTATATATTATATATATTATAATATATATAATATATAGAAATAATTTCGAGAATTGTAATTGGGAAATTCGAACTGTAACGCTGTAACGGTGTAACGGAACGGTGTCTTTCCTGATAGGGAAATCATCTTGCAGAAATAGGGATTTCCCTCATGGGATTATCAGATTTTTTTCTCACTTTTGCAGCGTCAAATGATTAAAACGGAAAAAGTATGAAAGAAAATCGTGTTATTGCATCGGCCCTCATAGCTGTGGGCATTGCTGTTTTGGGACTGTTTGTCAAGGCTGGCATCGACAACTTTGCCAACAAGGACCGTAAGGTGACCGTAAAGGGTCTGGCTGAGCGCGAAGTGCCTGCCGACAAGGTGACGTGGAGCATCGGTACGAAGGTGACGGGCAACGACCTGCCTTTGCTTTATGAGAACATCAACATGCAGACGGACAAGATCAAGAGGTTCTTGCGTCAGAACGGCCTGGACGAGAAGGAAATCATGGTGAATCCTCCTTCCATCAGCGACCTGGAGGCTCGCGAATGGGGTGACAACCAGAAGAGCTTCCGATATATCGTCACCACGACGATTACGGTGGCTACGAACAAGGTACAGGAGGTGAACAAGGCCATCTTCAAGCAGGCAGAGCTGCTGAAGCAGGGTGTTGCCATCGACAGCAGCAATCCGCAGTATGAGTATGCGTCGTTCCAGCAGATGAAGCCTGAGATGATGGCGGAAGCGATAAAGAATGCGCAGAAGACTGCAGAGCAGTTTGCCGAGGCCAGTGAGTGTGACTTAGGCCAGATTCAGACAGCCGGACAGGGTCAGTTTGAGATAGAGGATCGTGACCAGAACACGCCATATATCAAGAAGCTGCGCGTGGTGACAACCATCACGTACTCATTGAAAGAATAGGATCTAACGGGCTGAAAGAAGGCTGAAAGGAAACAAGGACTTTCATGGCAGGAAACCCTGACTTTCCTGCCATGAAAGTGGGAGTTTCCTGCCATGTTACTTGGAGCGTGCTTACTCGGGCTTAAAGTCGCCCTTGCCGACGCCGCAGATGGGGCATACCCAGTCGTCGGGGATGTTCTCAAACGCTGTTCCTGCGGGGATGCCGCCATCGGGATCGCCCACTGCGGGGTCATAGACGTAACCGCATACTTCGCAAATGTACTTCATAAGCTACATTAAGTTTTAGTTATTAATAAGGGTTGATATTCTGTCAACAATCCGCTTTGGCGGAATGGTGTTCAGACAAGCATAGTCGCCTCGACGGCAGCGTTTGTTGCCGTAGATGCTGCACGGACGGCAGCTGAGATCTGTCTGGATGACGTTCTCTTCGTTTTGGTTGAATCCGAGGAATCCGGCTAAGGGGTGGGTGGCTCCCCAGACACTGACAACGGGAGTGCCCGTGATGGATGCGAGATGCATATTGGCAGAGTCCATCGACAGCATCACGTCGAGGTGGCTCATAAGAATGAGTTCCTGGTACATCGTCTCACAATGTTCGGCGACAAACAGGCATTGGGGATATTGTTCTGTCCAGCGCTTGAAATAAAAATTCTCCTGTTCGCCCCGTCCAAAAAGGAAGATGCGGGCCTTGGGATATTTCTGCAGCAGAAGGGCGATGACTTCCTCCATGCGTTCCAGGGGATAGATCTTTCCCTGGTGGGCTGCAAAAGGCGCGATGCCGATCCATTGCTCGAAGCTCTTCTTGGGGCCGACGGCTGCTGGCAACAGGTTCAGGTTGCCACCCTCTTCAGGGAAGATACTGTGGAACTGGCTGACGTCGACAGGATAGCCCAGACGTTCGAAAACCTCGGCGTAGCTCTTAAAAGGCGAGGGTAGGGGACGTAGGAGCTGATGGCGCGGAGACACCAACTGACGGCGCTGCTTACGGTGCTTCTTGATATGCTCCACCCGATATCTGCCTACATTGAAGCGGGCGCGCAGATATTCGGAGCGTAACACGTCGTGGAGGTCAGCTATCTTCGTGAACTGTTTGGCCACCAGTCGGCGATAGAGGGCGTTGAGACCTCTGAAGCCGTGATACTCGCGTTTGAGGTCGGCCTCCATGAAATTGACATTGGGTGCCAGGTCGTCGAACAGAGTACGGGCAAAAGCCTTGCTTAGGACGGTGATGCGGATGTCGGGGTACTGAGTAGCCAGCGCCCAAACCACAGGAACGGCCATCGCCACATCGCCCAGGGCAGAAAACCGGATTACCAGTATATGCTCCTTCTTCATCAACTATTACCTTTATATAATATAGGATTGGTGGAGGGGTCGTTGTACATCTTCATCTGCCGATAGACCTTCATATACTTACGCCCAGCCTCGATGTCTTCGAGCAGTTGGTCGATGGCCAGCGAGAGGTCGCGCTGTTGTTCCAATAAAACATCGAGCTTCGCCTGGCAGCGGGCGATATGGTCGGCCTCGGCATCTGTGCGCTCCACCTGTTCCTTCATGTGCCAGATCTTCAGGGCGAGAATGCTCAGACGGTCTATGGCCCATGCAGGACTCTCGGTATTCAGTCGAGCCTCAGGCAACACTTTCACCTCGCTATAGTGCTGACGGAACCAGGAGTCGATTTCCTCCACGAGGTCTGTACGGTCCTGATTGCTCTTGTCGATACGGCGCTTCAGGGCAAGGGCCTCCACAGGATTGATGTGCGGATCGCGAATCAGGTCCTCATAATGCCACTGAACGGTATCGATCCAGCATTTCAGATAGAGGCTGTACTCGATACTGTCTTTCGGATATGGATTACGGATGGGTGTATCGACATCATCGGTGATGTGATAGTCGGCAATCACCCGATTGAAAATTTGGTTGGCTTGTTCCGTAAATGACATACTTTTTTGATTTTATTCGGCAAAGCTACGGAAAGTTTTTGAATTATCCAACGAAAAGTCAAAGTTTTCATCTATTTTTATCTTTTTATAGAGAAAAAGGGTCAAAAAAGGCAAAATTTTTGCACACTACCCCCTATAATGTGCAATTCGGAGTCAGTTTTTCTTAAAAAAATTTGCGTAAGTGAAAGAAAATGTGTTACTTTGCACCCGATTTCGGCAAAAGGCCGTAAAATTTTCAAGATAGCAAAATCATTATTAACATTTAAAGTATTACAATTATGTCAGAAATTGAAAGCAAAGTAAAGGCAATTATCGTAGACAAACTGGGTGTTGACGAAGCAGAAGTGAAGGCTGAGGCCAGCTTCACCAATGATCTGGGTGCAGATTCACTGGACACCGTTGAGCTGATCATGGAGTTCGAGAAGGAGTTTGGTATTTCTATTCCCGACGACAAGGCTGAGAAGATCGGTACTGTTGGTGATGCTATCGCATACATCGAGGAGAACGCAAAATAATGAAGTCATACAACATAAGGGTTGCTTCGGACTCGAAGCAACCCTTATGCTTTAATCAGAGTTTATGGAATTAAAAAGAGTAGTCGTAACAGGTCTTGGAGCGGTGACCCCTGTGGGTAATACCCCAGACGAGATGTGGAAGAATCTGATTAACGGTGTCAGCGGTGCTGCCCCCATCACACTCTTCGACACCTCCCTGTTTAAGACGAAGTTTGCATGCGAGGTCAAGAACCTCGATATCAATGACTATCTGGACCGCAAGGAGGCTCGTAAGATGGACCGCTACACGCAGTTCGCTTTGATTGCCGCCATCCAGGCCGTGAAAGATTGTGGCTGGGATCTCGAACAGATAGACAAGAACCGTATCGGTGTCGTCTATGGTGTTGGCATCGGCGGTATTAAGACCTTCGAGGATGAGGTGAAGTATTATGGTCAGCACGAGGCTGACGGTCCGAAGTTCAACCCCTTCTTCATTCCGAAGATGATTGCTGACATTGCTGCTGGTCAGATTTCGATTATGTACGGCTTCCACGGCCCCAACTATATTACGGCTTCAGCCTGTGCTTCTTCAAGCAATGCACTGGCCGATGCTTTCAACCTGATTCGTCTGGGCAAGGCTAATGCCATCGTTGCCGGAGGTGCTGAGGCAGCCGTCTGTGCTGTTGGCGTGGGTGGTTTCAATGCCATGAAGGCCCTCTCTACCCGCAACGACGAGCCTGAGAAGGCTTCTCGTCCTTTCAGTGCCAGCCGCGACGGATTCATCATGGCCGAAGGTGCCGGCTGTCTCATCCTTGAGGAGCTGGAGCACGCCAAGGCCCGTGGTGCGAAGATTTATGCAGAGATGGTTGGTGCCGGCATGAGTGCCGATGCCCATCACATCACAGCTTCTCATCCTGAGGGACTCGGAGCCAAGCTCGTGATGGAGAATGCTTTGGAGGATGCAGGCATGAAGCCTGAGGATATTGACTATATCAATGTCCACGGCACATCCACCCATGTGGGTGACATCTCCGAGGCAAAGGCCATCAAGGAGGTCTTTGGCGACGCAGCGTATAAGCTGAACATCTCGTCCACGAAGTCTATGACTGGTCACATGCTGGGTGCTGCTGGTGCCGTTGAGGCTATGGCCACCGTGCTGGCCGTGAAGAACGATATCGTTCCTCCGACAATCAACCACGAGGATGACGACCGTGATCCCGAGATCGACTACGACTTGAATTTCACCTTCAATAAAGCGCAGAAGCGCGTGGTGCGTGCCGGACTGAGCAACACTTTCGGATTCGGAGGCCATAACGCCTGCGTTGTCTTCAAGAAGTATGAGGCTTAAGGATATTATCGACCATATCAGGCTCCCTTTCCGCAAGGAGAAGGAGCTTTTTTCTTCTCTTTATGACATCATGGGGTTCTACCCCCGTCAGATCGACTACTATAAGCAGGCTCTGTTGCATAAGAGTGTGCGCCGTCGCAATGACAAGGGAAAGCCGCTGAACAATGAGCGGCTGGAGTTCTTGGGCGACGCGATTCTCGATGCAGCAGTCGGCGATATCGTCTACCGCCATTTTCAGGGCAAGCGTGAGGGATTCCTGACCACAACCCGCTCGAAGCTGGTCAGTCGTGAGACCCTCGGCAAGGTGGCCAACGAGATGGGTTTGGGTAATCTCCTGCTATCTGCCAGCCACAGCACTTCCCACAACAGCTATGTCGAGGGCAACGCCTTAGAGGCCCTTGTTGGTGCCATCTATCTCGACCGTGGCTATGATGCCTGTCTGGAATTCTTCGAACGACGGATACTCGGACGTTATATCGATATGGACAAGGTGGCCTTCAAGGAAGTGAATTTCAAGTCGAAACTTTTGGAGTGGTCACAGAAGAACCGCGTGCGTCTGGAGTTCCGGATGCTCAAGCAGAAGACTGACGAGAACGGCAGTCCTATTTTCAGTTTCATGGTGCTGCTCGAAGGTCAGGAAGGTGAGAAAGGCTCTGGCTACTCCAAGAAGGAAGCCCAGCAGAATGCCTCGAAAGATACCCTGCAGCGTCTGAAGCGTGAGCCCCAGTTTGTCGACAAGATCTTTGCCGCTAAGACAGAGCGCACAAAGATGGAAGAGGAACCCGCTATGGCCGTTCCTGACACAGAACAAGAACAGGAGTTTATCATTTCAGAAGTGAGAAGTCAGAAGTCAGAAGTGAGAGAAATGACAGAGAGCCAGAGCAAATCTCTCACCTCTCACTCCTCACCCCTCACCTCTGAAGAAGAATTCGACCTCTCCGACCTCTCCATCAAGCCAAAGGAGAAAACCCGCGAGGATATCATCGCTGAGGCCGAAGCAGCTGCCTTCGCTGAAAGTTGAAGAAGAGGACTAACTGACAGCGACCTCGGAGTAAAGCGTTGTTTTAGACCGTCTATACTGTTTGCCGACTTAAGTCAACCGATCAGCTGACTTAAGTCGGCGAATCAGTTGACTTAAGTCAGTCAATCAGTTGACGCTGTGTCAGTAGCCAAGAAAATAGTGGTGAACTGAGAAAAAACCTTAAAGTTTTGGTATTTCGCTCGAATTACACTACCTTTGCAGCCAATAATGACATTATTGCGCAGAAAAAGATGAGTCTGACTCAAATCATAGGAAAGGTGTTCGTATCTCGTCAGCGGGAACTGGAGAAGCACCAAAACGGGGGTGAGGCGCTGCAGCGAGCAGTGCTGAAACATCTGTTGGAGAAAGCTAAAGACACGGAGTATGGGCGAAACCACGCCTTCAGTGCCATGAAGGACTATGATGACTTTGTCCGTCACGTACCAGTGAATACGTACGAAGAGCTGAAGGGCGACATCGACCGTATGCGTCAGGGTGAGAGCGATGTGCTCTGGCCAGGACGCGTGAAGTGGTATGCCAAATCTTCTGGCACGACCAATGACAAGTCAAAGTTCATCCCCGTCAGTCAGGAGGGACTTCATAAGATCCACTATGCAGGCGGTCGCGACTCTGTAGCCATCTATCTGAGGAACAACCCGAAGTCGAGGATGTTCGATGGTAAGGGGCTCATCCTTGGTGGCAGCCATGCACCCAACTACAATCTGAAAGACTCCTTGGTGGGCGACCTGAGTGCCATTCTCATTGAGAACATCAATCCGCTGGTGAATCTGGTACGTGTGCCGAAGAAGCAGACGGCTCTGCTCTCTGACTTCGAAGTGAAGCGTGAGCGCATAGCCCAGGAGGCGATGACGAAGAACGTGACCAACCTGTCTGGTGTGCCCTCATGGATGCTCTCCGTGCTGACCTGTATGATGGAAATGACGGGTAAGACGCATCTGGAGGAGGTATGGCCCAACATCGAAGTGTTCTTCCATGGTGGTGTGGCCTTCACGCCTTACCGTGAACAGTACAAGCGGCTCATCACCTCGCCCAACATGCACTACATGGAGACCTATAACGCCAGCGAGGGATTCTTCGGTATTCAGGACGATCCTAACGATAAGTCGATGCTCTTGATGCTCGACTATGGTGTATTCTATGAGTTTATCCCTATGGACGGAGGCGATCCTGTTCCCCTTTGGGAAGTGGAGACGGGCAAGAACTACGCGATGGTGATCTCTACTTCGTGTGGTCTCTGGCGCTATGAGATAGGCGACACCATCCAGTTCACCTCGACGAACCCCTATAAGTTCATCATCTCTGGTCGCACGAAGCACTTCATCAATGCCTTTGGCGAGGAGCTGATCGTCGATAACGCAGAGCAGGGTCTGGCTTATGCCTGTGAGCAGACGGGTGCAGAGGTCTCTGAATATACTGCAGCACCTGTGTTTATGGATGCGAATGCCAAGTGCCGTCACCAGTGGCTCATCGAATTCTCGAAACGTCCTGATGACCTGCAGCAGTTCGCCACGCTTCTTGACCGTCGCCTGCAGGAGATCAACAGCGACTACGAAGCCAAGCGCTATAAGGATATCACGCTGCAGCCTCTGGAGATTATCGAGGCTCGCCCCAACCTCTTTAACGACTGGCTGAAGATGCGCGGAAAGTTAGGTGGTCAGCATAAGGTGCCCCGTCTGAGTAATTCGCGTGACACCATCGAACAATTGCTGACTCTAAACGGCCAAAAGGCCTAATGGAAAATGGATAAATACGGGTTGATAAATGAAGAGAAATAGTACACTATGGAGCTTTAAGATGGTGTTGGCTTTATCCATTATCCAATATCTGTTTTCCATTAGCTCCTGCGCCAAGATGGGCAGTCCTGACGGAGGATGGTTCGACGACGACCCGCCAAAGGTGGTCAGGTGTGAGCCTGCAGACCAGAGTGTGAATGTCACACAGAAAAAGATCACCATCTATTTCGACGAGTTCATCAAGTTGGAGGATGCCACGAACAAAGTGATTATCTCACCTCCCCAATTGGAGATGGCAGAGATCAAGGACGCTGGCAAGAAGGTGGTGGTGGAATTGCAGGACTCCCTGAAACCTAACACCACCTACACCATCGACTTCAGCGATGCCATCAGCGACAACAACGAGGGCAATCCCCTCGGATCGTATGCCTATACCTTCTCCACTGGCGAGAAGATCGACACTTTCGAAGTGGCGGGTTATGTGCTCGACGCCTCGAACCTGGAGCCCATCAAGGGCATCATGGTGGGTCTCTACGACGACTTGGCAGACTCTGCTTTCAAGACCAAACCCATGCTGCGTGTGGCCCGTACAGACAGTCGCGGACACTTCGTGGTGAAGGGTGTAGCCCCAGGCTCCTATCGTGCCTATGCCCTGCAGGATATGGACAACGACTTCAAGTTCGGACAGCGTGCCGAGATGCTCGCTTTTTCTCATGATACCTTCGAACCCTCGTCGAAACCAGATACACGTATCGACACCATCTGGCGCGACTCCCTCCATATCGATGCCATGCGCCCTGTACCCTATACGCACTTCCTGCCAGACGATATTGTGCTTAAGGCCTTTACCCATGAGCAGACGGACCGTTACCTGGTCAAGACAGAGCGTGTAGATGCGGAGAAGATGACTATGTGCTTCACTTACGGACATCCGGAATTGCCCATCATCAAAGGTCTGAATTTCGAGGCCGACAGCGCCTTCGTCATCGAGACGGGTGAGAAGCAGGACACCATCCACTACTGGTTGCGCGATACGGCCCTCGTGAATCAGGACACCCTCCGCATGGAAGTAACCTATATGATGACTGACACCTTGGGGAATCTCGTCAGCCAGACGGATACGCTCGAAGTCCTGGCTAAGACGCCCTACGAGAAACGGATGAAGGAGAAGGCCAAGGAGATCGAGAAGTGGGAGAAGGAACAGGAGAAGAAGCGGAAGCGTGACCAACCCTACGACTCCATCTACCCCGTCAAACCGTTGATGCCCAAGATCACCATTCCCTCGGCGATGACTCCCGATGAGAAGGTGACCGTCGAGATGCCGACACCCTTGGTGCGCTGCGACACATCGGCCGTACACCTCTATTCACAGATCGACAGTCTGTGGTATGAGGCAGCCTGCGAGATGAAACCAGTCCCTGGCACAATCCGACAGTTTGAGATCACAGCCGACTGGCGGGTGGATACGGAGTATAGTTTGGAAATCGATTCCGCCGCCTTTGAGGACATCTATGGCTTGGTGTCGGATGTATATAAACAAGGCATCAAGACGAAGAGCCTTGACGATCTGGGTACGCTGATGATGAAGGTCAGCGGCGTGAGCGACACCTTGCCGCTACGTGTACAGTTACTCAACAAATCAGGTGCTTTCGTGAAGGACGTTGTGGCATCGAAAGGTGTGGCCAAGTTCAACTACGTGATGCCAGGCCAGTATTATATCTGTGCGTTTATCGACAGGAACGGCAATGGTGTATGGGACACGGGCAACTACGATCAAGACCTGCAGCCCGAGGAGGTGTATTACTATTCCAAGGAGGTGGAGTGTAAGGAGAAATGGGACATCACCCAGTCGTGGAACATCACAGCTACCCCTCTTTATCAGCAGAAGCCTCAGGCCATCACGAAGCAGAAGCCCGATGCCCAGAAGAAGCTGAAGAACCGCAATGCCGAACGTGCCAAGAAACTCGGTATCGTATATAATAAGGATAAGAATATGAAACTCGAAAAGAAATAAGGACATGAAAAAGATTCTTTTGTTGTTGCTTTTAGCTCTCGGCAGCCAACTCTCCAGCTTTGCACAGTGTGGCATCGACAACACGGCATTCAAGAGTGGTGAGGAGCTCGACTATGACCTTTACTTCAACTGGAAGTTCATCTGGATGAAAGTTGGCTCGGCCTCGATGGATACAAAGATGGAGAAGTTTGAAGGCAAGGATGCCTGGAAGTCATACCTCATCACTCGCGGCAACTCGAAGCTTGACAAGTTCTTCGTCATGCGTGACACCCTGCTCTCCTACTGCAACCCCGATCTCTCGCCACTCTACTTCCGCAAGGGGGCACTCGAGGGGGATCGCTACTATGTGGACGAGATATGGTACAGTTATCCCAACGGCAACTGTCAGCTGAAGAAGCATCGTATAGACTCTGACGGCGAACAACACTGGAAGACCTCCACCTATAAGGCCTGTATCTACGACATGATGTCCATCTTCCTTCGGGCCCGTAACTTCGATGCCGCGAAGATCAAGAAGGGCGAGGTCATCCCCATGCCCATCAGCGATGCGCGACGCCTGAACAACTCCTGGCTCGAGTTCCGTGGCAAGGAGAATTTCAAGATGAACGACACGAAAGAGAAGTTCCGCTGTCTGGTGTTTTCGTTCTATGAGCGCGAAGACGGCAAGAGCAAGGAGTTGGTACGTTTCTATATCACAGACGACCAGAACCATATACCAGTACGCCTCGACATGTTCCTTTCATTCGGAAGTGCCAAGGCGTACCTGAAGTCGTATAAGGGTGTCCGCAGTCCGATGACTGCAAAGATTAAATAAGACCCCCTCCCAACCTCCTCAAAAGGGGAGGAGGGCCTGCGGGCTTTAATCTTTATTTTTTTCGAAAGCCTCGATTTTGTTGAGATAGTACTGACGGAGGTCCTGCCACTTGTAGTAGGGCCAGTTGTCTGTCTCTGTGGGCAGATAGGTCTCACGTTCGTTCAGCAGGGCCTTCACAAGGATGTCGCCATCCTTGCCCTTCTTCGGACGGTAGAACACCAGCTGGATGTTGCAGCCCATGGGGAAGATGCGATAGTTGCGCCAGTAGGTATCCAGTTCGTCGAGGTTCTCCACAGCCATACCACAGTTGTCGAGCTCCAGCAGACAGGCCAGAGGCATCACGCACACTTCGTGGCCGAAACGCAGGGTGGCCTGTGTCTGGGTCACGGTATCGGCAGTCTCGATGATATTCTTCAGGAGGTTCAGCTGGCTGAACGGCATCTTCGTGCCAGAGACGGGAGAAGCACCATAATCAAGGTACCAGCCCACATTGCGGATGCGCCACTGGTCGTAGACTTCATCGTCAGTAAAGAGTGACAGCAGTTCGATGTCCGTATCATGGCTCTGCATGTTCGCAGCCACGTCAAAGAGTCGGCGCATAAAGTCACCAGCCGCCACATTGTCATATACCCATTGCTGGTCGTTGAAGAGCTGTTTCATCAGACGCTCCGGATGGGTGTATTTCTGTGAGTACTCTGCCACCTCTCTGTCGCCAGTCTTTCCCTGTTCCTTCACAACCCCCTCCCAGGGCTGGTTCAGGTAGTACTGCAGGCTCTCACTCACGTCGTTGTGTATCTGGGCTGTGGGGTTGGCGGCGGCCAGCTCCTCACACTCGGCAATCATCGAGAGGATACAACGGATGACGACGGTACTACGGGCGTCGATCTTCACATTGGGGGTCTTGAAGATCTCGGGGAAGTGCTGCGCCATACGCTTACCGATACCATGGTGCTGACGCTCGCCGACGGTCGTCAGGTCGCCCAGACGCTTCACCGTCGTGGGATGGAAGGCCTCCAACGCCTTCAGCGTCTCCTCGCCCAACGCTGTCAGTTTTCCTGCCTCACGGGCGTTCTTAAGCGTGTTCATGGGCATGGTGTAGTCTCTATCCACAATCAGCCAACGCGAGCCGTGACGGCCATAATGTGTCATGTAGTAGGGTTCGTAGCCCTTAGGGGCAGGTGTCAGCGCCTTGTCCGTCAGCTGACGGTCGTAGTCCAGATAGTTACTACCCGCTAGGTAACGGTTGGCGGCAATCTCGTCTTTGGCAGAAGTCTCAAACACGGGAGCCTTCTGTGCCTGTGCGGCCATCGAGCAGGCAATGGCCATCATCAATAATTGTCTTTTCATTTTGTATATTTGTAGCAAACATCAGATATTCGGAGTATCCCAGATCTTGGTCTTAGAGCAGGCGGTACCTACTTGCTGGTTGCCAATCTTCAGGAGGAAGTCGCCCTCTTCGAGCGTCCATTTACCATCGGCACCCACGAAAGCGAGGCTCTTGGCTGGCAGCTGGAAGGTGACGGTCTTGGTCTCGCCTGCTTCAAGGGAGATCTTTGTGAAGTCGCGCAGGCGCTTGTTGTCTGGCACGATGCTGGCGATGAGGTCTGAGGAGTAAAGGAGCACGGCTTCCTTACCAGCACGCGAACCTGTATTCTTCACATCGACAGTGACGGTGAGGATGTCATCGGCGGTGAATGTCTGCTTGTCTACCTTCAGGTTCGAATATTCGTAGGTGGTATAGCTCAGGCCATAGCCGAAGGGCCATTGGAGCGAGACTTTGGCATCGTAATTATAGGCGCCTGCCATCGTTCCCACTTCCTCAGAGACTTTATAGTCGTAGGTGTTGAGGGAGTTGATCTCACGCGGATAGGTGTATGGCATCTTACCAGAGAAGTTCACATCGCCAGCCAACAGGTTAGCCAGCGCATCAGCTCCGTAGTTGCCTGGGATGAGGATATCGACCACAGCCTTGGCGAGTGGTTCGATGTCGGCAATAAGGCGTGGACGGCCTTCGTTGAGCACGAGGATGATGGGCTTGCCTGTCTTGGCGAGGGCCTTCACGAGGTTACGCTGGTTCTCTGAGAGCCAAAGGTCCGTGAGGTTGCCTGGGGTCTCGGTATAGGAATTCTCGCCGATGGCGGCGATGATGATGTCTGCCTGAGCGGCAGCAACCACAGCCTTGTCGATCTGGGGCTCGTTCTCATCGTAGTAGGCACCGTTTTCGTTGTAGGTCACGCCTTGTTCAAGGATAATGTTGTCCTTGCCGTATTTGTTGCAGAGGGCCTCGTAGATGGTGTTGTATTTATCTGAGAGGTCTTCGGCCTTCGAACCCTGCCAGGTGTAGCTCCAGCCGCCATGCAGACAGCGCATCTGGTTGGCATTGGGGCCAGTCAGGAGGATCTTCTTACCCTTAGCCAAAGGCAGGATACCATCGTTCTTCAACAGCACCTCACTCTCCTCGGCAGCTTTCAAAGAAGCTGCGGCGAATTCGTCAGAACCGAACTTCTCAAAGCCCTTGCCGCCTGTGTTTGGCTCGTCGAAGAGGCCCAGGCGGTATTTTGCGCGGAGGATGCGGCGCACGGCATCGTCGATACGGGCCATAGAGACCTTGCCCTCGTTGACCAGCTCCTTCAGCAGGATGCAGAACTCAATGCTGTAGGGGTCCATCGACATGTCGATACCTGCGTTGATGGCAATGCGGATAGCGTCTTTCTTGTCCTTGGCCACGTGTTCGCGAGAGAAGAGGTTGTTGATGTCGGCCCAGTCGGTCACGAGGAATCCGTCCCACTGCAGGTCTTCCTTCAGCCACTTCGTCAGATACTCATAACTGGCGTGCAAGGGTACTCCGTTGACAGAGGCAGAGTTGACCATCATCGTCAGGGTGCCGGCGAGGGCTGCGGCCTTGAAGGGCTCGAAATATTTCTCACGGATCATCTGCGGCGAGAGGTAGGCAGGAGTGCGGTCCTTACCTGACCAGGGGGCTCCGTAGGCGAAGTAGTGCTTCGTGCTGGTACCTACGTGGAAGCGGTCGATGTGGTTGTTGTCGTCGCCCTGGTAGCCTCTGATCTCTGCAGCCACCATCTTGGCATTCACGATGGCATCCTCGCCAAAGCTCTCATAGACGCGAGGCCAACGGGGGTCACGGCTCAGGTCCACGACAGGGTTATACACCCACGGACAGTTGGCCGCACGACTCTCATAGGCCGTAATCTCTGCACCTTTGAACACCAGTTCGGTGTTGAACGTAGCACCCATGTTGATGGGCTGGGGGAAGAGGGTGCCGCCAGCGGTGTAGGTGACGCCATGGTTATGGTCGAGGCCGTAGATGTCAGGGATGCCGAGATACTTCATCGATTTCTCCTGAATCAGCCGGATCCACTTCTGCCACTGGTCTACACTTGGAGCACGAGTGCCAGGGGCATTGAGGATGGAGCCCACCTTCCACTTCGAGATGAGGGTGTCGAGCATCGTCTCGTTGAGTTGCCATTCGCGCTGGGTCTCGCCCTGATAGATGTCGATGGGGAAGCTGCCGAGCTTGTCGATGATCTCCTGATCGGTCATCTTCGTCATGGCCTCGACTTCTTCGGCAGAACGGCCATACTGCTGCAGTACGGAGCGCACCTTCTCGCGGTCTACCTTTGCGTTCTTTACTTTCATGTTTCCCATCACGTCGAGGTTCAGCTCGAGCATCTGTCCGATCTTCTCGTCAAGCGTCATCTTCGCGAGCGTCTTCTCAACCTTCGCCTCCAGGGCATTGTCACGGGGGATAGCCGGCTGTGCCTGTGCTGTCATGGCTGTCAGTGTCAGCCCACATGCGATCATCAGTTTTCTCATAAGTCTGTTGGTTTGTTTTAATAATAAGTAATTTCGTGGTGGCAAAGATACAACTTATTTCTGAAACGGCCAAATTTCGCCGCTAAAATCTACTTGCAGTTGAATGCGAGCACCTGTCTTTGCTCCAGCCAGCCCTCCAGGCGGTCGCCGATATGGACGGGACCCACACCTGCCGGCGTGCCTGTATAGAGCAGGTCGCCTGTCTTCAGGGTGAAGAACCGTGAAATATAGGCGATGATCTCGTCCACGTTGTAGAGCATGTCTGATGTACAGCCTTCCTGTACGGTCTTGCCCTCGCGACCCTGCTGACGGTCTTCTTCCGTCTGGATGTCCAAATGGAAGTGCAGGGACTGGAGGCCAGACTGCGAACATGGAGCATCTGGATCAATAAGCAGCTTTTCCTTCGGTATCCACTCGCCGATGGCTGCGGAGCCGTCGAAGCCTTTGCAGATGGTCCAGGGCTGTCCTGCTTCAGAGGCTTTCTTTTGCAGGTCGCGGGCTGTGAAGTCGATACCGATGGTGAGGGCATCGTAATAGCGGTGGGCAAAGCGCTCTGGGATGTTCTTCCCCAAGCGGCAGATGCGTACAACCAGCTCTGTCTCGTAGTCGATGCGCCCAAGGTGATCTGGCACGAAGAAGGGCTTCCCCTGATTCAATATTGCGGAGTCGGCCTTGGTGAATATCACAGGCTCGTCAGGTCGTTTCAGCGTTCCGTGCAATTCTTGATTATGTGCGGCATAATTCATGCCAATAGCAAAAATCTTCATGTTATTCGAATATTTTCGGCAAAGATACGAAAAAAATCGGCACTGCACAAGCAATGCCGATTCTTTTTTGTATATGGACTGATGATTAGTCAGCAACAAGCGTAAAGCGCTTGAAGGCAACGATCTTCAGATCCTTGTCCTGCTTGGCAAGCCACTGGGCTACAGTAGCCTTGTCGCCGTCGCCGAACTGGAACTCCTGATCAACCAGGCAGCTCTCCTTCAGGAACTTCTGAACACGTCCCTTGGCGATGTTCTCGATCATAGGCATCTTGAGCTGAGCCTCACCCTCGACCTTTGCCTCGGCAATGATCTTGCGGGCCTCGTCAGCCTGAGCCTGTGTGAGCCAACCCTTAGCCATGTTGCTCTCGATGTGATCCTCAGAGTCAACGAGGTTGGGGTTGATGCCAGCCTTCTTAATCTTCATCTCCACGAACTTCTCAACCTGCTCCAGCTTGGTCTTCTCGAAAGAGGTCTTGTACTCCTCGTCGAGAATCTTCTGGTCAACGCTCTGGGCGTCGAGAGCCACGGGCTTCATGGCAGCCACCTGCATGGCCACGAGGTGACCCTGCTCAGCAGCAGGCTTGTTGGTCTGGACCATGGTGCACAGGGTGTGCTTGCCCATGTGGTCGTAAACCTCTACGTTGTCACCCTCGAGAGTCAGGTAGCCGTCGAGCTCCATCTTCTCACCAGTGATACCTGAACGCTGTGTGACAGCCTCCTGAGCGGTCTGACCGTTGATGTCGAGAGCCTTAACAGCCTCGAGGTCAGCAGCCTTGGCGGCGATGGCAGCGTCGAGGATGCTCTGGGTCAGAGCGATGAAGTCGGCACCGTTGGCCACGAAGTCGGTCTCGCACTTCAGGGCGAGCATGGCAGCGAAGCCATCCACCTTCTTTACGAGTACACAACCATTGGATGTCTCACGGTCGCTACGCTTGGCAGCGATAGCCAGGCCACGCTCACGGAGCAGTTCCTTAGCCTTGTCGAAGTCACCCTCAGCCTCGGTCAGAGCCTTCTTCACGTCAGCCAGACCAGCGCCAGTCATAGCGCGAAGCTTCTTGATATCGTCAATTGAAATTGCCATATTTTTACTTTTTTACCTTTTTACTTTTTTACCTTTATGAATTACTCTGCTGCGGGAGCCTCTTCCTCTGCGGGAGCAGCAGCCTCCTCAGCAACAGGAGCCTCAGCGGCGGGAGCAGCCTCCTTGCGAGACTTACGGGCAGCGCGCTTGGGCTTCACTTCCTCAGCGTCAACCTCAGCCTGAGCGTCAGCAGCCTTCTCGTCGGCCTTCTCAGCCTTGCGCTCCTCGATACCCTCAGCGATAGCGCTGCAGCAAGCGTTGAGAATGATCTCCACGCTGTCCTTGGCGTCGTCATTGGCGGGAATCACGAAATCGATGTTGTTGGGATCAGAGTTGGTATCAACGATACCGAACACGGGGATACCCAGACGGTTAGCCTCACGGACGGCAATCTGCTCCTTCAGCACGTCGACCACGAAGAGTGCGCTCGGCAGACGGGTCAGGTCGGCGATAGAACCGAGGTTCTTCTCCAGCTTGGCACGCTGACGAGTCACCTGCAGCAACTCACGTTTGGAGAGGTTGGAGTATGTTCCGTCGGCCATCAGACGGTCGATGTTAGCCATCTTCTTAACGGCCTTGCGGATGGTGGGGAAGTTGGTGAGCATGCCACCGGGCCAGCGCTCGATGACGTAAGGCATGCCAATGCTGGCGGCCTTCTCGGCAATCACTTCCTTGGTCTGTTTTTTAGTAGCGACAAACAGAATCTTCTTGCCACTCTTGGCAATCTGCTTCAGGGCTTCGGCAGCCTCGTCGATCTTGACGGCTGTCTTGTGCAGGTCGATGATGTGGATACCATTACGCTCGGTATAGATGTAGGGAGCCATGGCGGGGTTCCACTTACGCTTCAGGTGGCCGAAGTGACAGCCAGCCTGCAGCAACTGATCAAAATTTGTTCTTGACATTTTTACTTTCTTTTAATTGTTTACTTTCTTTTTAAATTCTTTGTCCAGAATCAATCGAAGGGTAATTGACTTTTCAAGTCCCAGCGATTTAGATACTAAACTGTTCAGTTTCCAATCTCAATTGACCAATGGTAAATTGTCCAATTGTAAATAAGATTAACGCTTACTGAACTGGAAGCGACGGCGTGCCTTCGGCTGGCCCGGCTTCTTACGCTCTACCTCACGGCTGTCACGTGTCAGGAAACCAGCGTCCTTCAGCTTCTTCTTGTCTTCTTCGTTGATCTTCACCAAAGCGCGTGCGATAGCGAGACGGAGTGCCTGGCTCTGGCCAGTGAAACCACCACCATCGAGGTTCACCTTGATGTCATACTTCTCAGCTACTTCGAGCAGGTTCAGCGGCTGCTTAACCACATACTGCAGGATAGCTGAAGGGAAATATACCTCTAAATCCTTCTTGTTGATCGTAATCTTACCAGTACCCTCAGAAACATATACGCGGGCTACTGAGCTCTTGCGACGACCTATTGCGTTAATTACTTCCATCTTTCCTTATTATTTATACTGGTTAATATCAATAGTCTTTGGCTGCTGAGCGGCATGGGGATGCTCGGTACCTTCGTAGATGTAGAGGTTGTTCAGCAGGCTGCGTCCGAGGGGACCCTTCGGCAGCATACCCTTCACGGCGTGGCGGAGGAACTTCTCAACACCACCGTTGCGCTTGCGAAGCTCGGCAGGAGTCTGGAAGCGCTGGCCACCAGGATAGCCTGTGTAGCGGGTATAGACCTTGTCAGTCTCTTTCTTACCAGTGAATACCACCTTATCGGCGTTGATAAGGATAACGTTGTCACCGCAGTCAACGTGCGGCGTGAAAGTTGGCTTGTACTTTCCGCGGATCAGCTTGGCTACCTTCGAAGCGAGACGACCCACCACCTGATCGGTGGCGTCGATCACAACCCACTCCTTCTTTGCTGTTTCCTTGTTTACGGAAAGCGTCTTGTAACTTAAAGTGTTCATTTCGTTTAATTTTACTACTAAAAAACAGTTTTACTTATTTATTAATGTACGCACATAAACCCACATCCGAGAGTCTAAACCCGGCTGCAAGTCTAACGAACGTCCCCTTCGGGATAATTCCCTCTGGGCTTTCTGGACTGACGATTCACGAACCACTGCGCCCGGCCAAAGACACCGCTATTCACACTTCAATCCCGGGGATTCTAAGTCTCTCCCCAATAATCGGACTGCAAAGGTACACCTTTTTATTAATTTAGGCATGCCTTTGCAGTCTGGCAACCGTAAGTTTTATGATTATTTAACGATTAAAGCAACAACTGATGGCCTAAGTCCTTCTCTTGGCAGATGGCGACGATCTGATGGATGATGCTGTCCATGATGGGCTCGGGCTCAAAGTCGATATGAGCGTCCTGCTCGTAAAGGCCAGCATCGGTAAATGCGGCCATCTTTGCTTCTATATTTCTCATTTCGATTGAAAAGGTACATATTTTTTTGTTCTTTTGTTCTTTTGTCCAAAAAAAAGATTATCTTTGCACCGTCAAGATGAATAACGAGACCATACAACTCAGGAATCTGAGCATCGGCTACCAGACGCGTCATGGCGTGAAGACGGTGGCCGAAGGTATCAGCGGCAGCATCCTCAGCGGCCAGCTTACCTGTCTGTTGGGTTCCAACGGTGTGGGCAAGTCTACACTGCTGCGTACCCTCTCTGCCTTCCAGCCAAAGACGGGGGGAGAGGTGTTGTTCCGAGGAGTGAGGAGTGAGGAGAGTGGAGTGAGAAATGACGATCAGGAAGTGAGGGAAATCTCTACGCTGAGCGACAAGGAGCTGAGTCGGATGATTGGCGTGGTGCTGACGGAGAAACCTGACGTGAGGAATATGACGGTGCGCGAACTCGTCAGCCTCGGACGATCTCCCTATACTGGCTTCTGGGGGCGTTATTCGAAAGACGACCTGCGTGTGGTGGACGAGTCCATCGCCCTGGTGGGCATCGAAGCACTGAGCCTGCGGATGGTCCACACGTTGAGCGACGGTGAGCGACAGAAGGTGATGATTGCCAAGGCGCTGGCCCAGCAGACACCTGTCATCTTCCTCGACGAGCCCACAGCCTTCCTCGACTACCCCAGCAAGGTGGAGATGTTGCAATTGCTGCGTCGCATCAGCCGTGAGGCGGAGAAGACCATCTTCCTCTCTACCCACGATGTGGAATTGGCGCTGCAGTTGGCTGACACCATCTGGCTGATGACGAAATCTCGAGGAGTGAGGAGTGAGGAGTGTGGAGTGAGAAATGAGGAGGGTGGAGTGAAGATCGGATCGCCCAAGGATTTGGCCGAAAGCGGAGAGTTGAGCCGCTTCATTGAGCGAAAGGACATTGTCTTCGACAAGGAGACATTATCGATAAAGGTGAAAAGGTTATGATATTCGGACACGGAGATGACGCCTGGCAATATGGCGAAAAGATTAAGATGGATTTCAGTTCCAATGTTTACTTTGGGGCTGACCTGACGGCATTGAAAGACCACCTGATGGGGCGTTTCGATGTCGTGGCCCATTATCCTGAGCCTGAGGCCACCAGTCTGGAAGCCATGATAGCGGAAAGTCTGGGCGTGCCGACAGACACCATCATGGTGACCAGCGGTGCCACTGAAGCCATCTATCTGATTGCCCAGCTCTATCGCGGGTGGGGATCCATTATTCCGCAACCCACCTTCACTGAATATGAGGATGCCTGTCGCACCTATGGACATCTGTTGTCTTATAATGCCGACGACGAGTTGGAGGTAATGCCAGAAGACAGGCTCTACTGGCTCTGTAACCCCAACAACCCCACTGGCAACGTGGTGAACAAACTGCTCATCACCCACATCATCCGCCAGAACCCACGATTCCTCTATGTCGTAGACCAGTCGTATGCCGATTATACCCTTGCGCCGATGATCCAGCCCAAGGACCTGACGGACTGCTATAACGTCATGCTTCTCCACTCGCTGTCGAAGAAATATTGTGTGCCTGGCCTAAGGTTAGGCTATGTCTTCGCCTCGCCCATCATCATAGACCGTCTGCGGCAGATACGACAGCCCTGGACAGTGAATGCTCTGGCCATAGAAGCTGGCAAATATCTGGTTGAGAACAATCCCCAGATGATTCCTGACCTTGAGAACTATCTGCAGGAAGCCAAACGGCTGCACCAACAGTTATCAGCCGTCAGAGGACTGATGGTAATGGACACCAGTACGCACTTCATGCTGGTGAATCTCGATCATGGGAACACACCAGAACTGAAACGATGGCTGATAGAGCACCACGGCATACTCATCCGCGATGCCTCGAACTTCCGAGGACTCGACAATCATTGTTTCCGCGTCACTGCCCGTACACCAGAGGAAGACGACCAGTTGGTGGAGGCCATCAATGGGTATCTGAAGTCTCTTGACCACTGACTTCCGCCTTCTGTCTCTTGATGACATATCGTTGATAATATGTCAGCAGCAGCGTGGTCATCGGCAGCGCGATAATCATGCCCAGCACCCCTAACAGCGATCCCCATATCGACAGCGACAAGAGGATGATGGCCGAGTTGAGGCCCGTCACCTTACCCATGATCTTGGGGGTGAGGAATGTGTCCTGAATCAGCTGTACGACGGCAAACACAACAAGCGCCATGAACAACACGATCCAGAAGTTCTCACCCGTATCAGCAGCCTTGACGATGGCCAGCAGGATGGTGGGTATGAAGCCGACCAGCTGCAGGTATGGCACCATGTTCAGCAGGCCGATAAACAGGCCTAGGCCAATGGCCATGGGGAAGTCGATGATGATAAAGCCGATACAGAACAGAATGCCGACACAAAAAGCGACTAAAGCCTGACCACGGAAATACTTGTTCATACCATCCTCCACATCACTCATCAGCTGCACGGCGAACTGCCTATACTGGGTAGGCAGCAGATTGGGCCAGCCGCTGCAGATCTTCTCATAGTCGAGCAGGATGAAAAGGGTATATAGTATCATCATCGTCATCGAGAGGATACCAGTAACCACATTTAACGACTGCACGATGATTTCCCACACCTTGGGTACTGCCGCCTTGACGCCTTCGAGGAAGCCCTGGTGGGTGACGATACCCTTAATATCGTCGATAGTGAGGTGTTCACGCAGGAACCGTTGGATGGTATCAGGGATGTTGCTGAACGTGGACGATTGTGAGAGATAGTCGACCAAGAGGTCCTTGACATGGATGCCCTCTTCAATCATCGGGGGCACAACCAGGAAGAAGAGACCTGTGAGCAGACCGCCTACGACGATGAAAGCACTCAGGATGCCAAAGATGCGATACTTCATGCGACAGCGGTACTGGAAGAACTTGACCATCGGGAACAAGATGTAGGCGATGAGCCAGGCCAGGAAGAACGGCGTGAGCACGCTGCTCAGACGATTGAGCAGCATGATGATGCCCACCACGATGATGACCCCTATCAGGCCACGCACAAAGGTATCGAAGGTGATCTTTTGACGTTCCATAGATTAGTCCTCCAGTCCGCTAAGACTCCGTGCAAGCCACACATCCATCTTACCTGCACCACGGTGGTTCCAGGCGTAATAGGGAATGAGTTTCACAGAGACATCCTTCGTGGCGATACGGCCTTCACGGTCTACGTGAACATCCTGTGCCTGGGCGGTGATGGCCGTCACGTCGAAATACTTGTTATTACCCTCCGTATTCAGGATGGAATAGGCAGGCATGACTTCAAATTTCGGTTGGCGGGGCAGAAGCAGATGATGGGGGTTGACACCCTGGTTATCGGCCCACTCGGTACAATACACCAACGGTCCGCGCTCTACGGCCACACGGCCACGATCGTCGCTGACACGGGGATTGGCCACAACCGTACGGACAGGCATGTCGAAATGGATGCTGACGACATCACCCTTCTTCCAGTTACGGTTGATGACTAGGTAGCCGTTCTCCAGCGCACCATCCACTCGCTGGCCATTGACGGTCACCTCATAGGTACTGAAGATATCGTCGCTGAAAGTATAAAGATCACTGGGCACCACCTGGTTCAGCACCCAACCAGGGATACGGATCAGCATATTGAATGCCTTGGCCTTGTTCTTCAGCACTTTGATGCTGATGTCGCCATCCCAAGGATAGTTGGTGGCCTCTTCCAGCGTCACGTCCTTGCCGTTGACCTGAATGGTAGCGGTGTTGGCGGCAAAGAGATTCACATAGAGGTTACTGCCCTTGATGCCATACATATATCCAGGCATCGAGGGAATGAAGCGGGAGAGGTTCGAAGGACAACAGGCACAGCCGAACCACGGCTGGCGCGTCATCGTGTTGTCAGCATTGAAACGGTAGTGACCGTCGCTCGACAGAGGATTTGGATAGAAGAATTTGCCGCCGTCGACACTCATGCCACTGATGACTCCGTTATATAAAGTACGCTCGAGGCAGTCGATATATTTGGCATCGCCGTGGAGCAGGAACATACGCTCGAAGAGATACACCATCGAGATGGCGGCACAGGTCTCGTTGTAGGCTGTCAGGTTAGGCAGTTCATAGTCTGCTCCGAAGGCCTCACCCTGGTGGCGTGCTCCGACGCCGCCTGTCAGGTAATACTTACGGCCAACGATGTTCTCATAGATCGTGTCGATGGCCTTGATATATGAGGAATCACCCAGCAGGGCAGCCACGTCGGCCATGCCGGCATACATATAGCCGGCACGAACAGCATGTCCCCAGGCCTCCTTCTGTTTTACCACAGGGATGTCACTCTGAGAGTAAATGTCCTTGCGACCTGTCTTTCCACGATAGTCGAGTAGGAACTTAGCTTCATCTAAATATTGCTTCTCGCCTGTGATGACATACAATCTGGCGAGAGCCATCTCTGCAATTTGATGACCAGGCACTATGCAGGCCTGACCAGCATTGGGGCCCACCTCCTTAATCACGCAGTCGGCATAACGCTTGGCGATGTTGAGGAACTTTGTGGAACCTGTGGCTTGATAATGTGCACAGGCGGCATCCACCATGTGGCCGAGGTTATACAGTTCGTGGCTCAGGAAGTCTTCCGTCTCCCAGCGCTTCTTGCCTGCCCACTGATGGGGGTGTGCGGGATTGATGGTACGGGCCGTGTAGAGATAGCCGTCAGGCTCCTGGGCAGCTGCTACGACATCGAGCACAGAGTCGATATAAGCCTTCAGCTTCTCGTCTGGGAAGGTCTGGAGCACATACGAGGCACCCTCAATGGTCTTATAGACATCCGTATCATCGAAGGAGAATCCCATGAACTTGGACACGTCCCACTCAGGGGTCTGCAGTCCGGCATGACCTGGATGCTGGAGGGTATAGGCCGCCATCTCGAAATTCTTATAACGATGTTCGCTCTCACATTTCGAGAAAGCCAGGGGAATAGTCACCTCACGGGCCGCCTGGATGCGGTCGCCCCAGAAGGTGTTTGGTGTTATTTTCACCGAGGTGAATGGTACTTGGGTATAAGGATACCCGCTTTGGGCCAGGCCAGTAAGAGTGCCTGCCATCAGGAATAAGGTAGCAATAAATATCCGTTTCATATGGGTCGATGAAAAATTAAACTTCAATATCAAAGTCTGCCGCACTGACACAGCGCAGGTTCTTCTCCAGCTGTGCTGTACTGCTGGCTCCCACAAGGACGGAGGTGACTCCACGCTGGTGGAGGATCCACGCTAGGGCCATCTCTGCGAGCGTCTCACCACGGCTCTCTGCCACCTCGTTATAGTGACGCAGCTTCTCAAGCAGCTCAGGTGTCAGCATGTCTTCCTTGAGGAACTTGCCCTTCGACATGCGGGAGTCCTGGGGGATGCCGTTAAGATAACGGTCTGTCAGCAGTCCCTGTGCCAATGGAGAGAAGGAGATGAAGCCGATGCCTTCCTCGGCACAGAAGTCGAGGATACCCTCTTCCTGTGGCTCACGGTCGAGCATGTTCAGACGACCCTGATAGATCAGCAGGGGCACATCGCGCTCCTTCAGGTACTTTGCCGCGAACTTCGTGGCCTCCAACGGCCAGCGGGAGATGCCTACATAAAGGGCCTTCCCCTGTCGCACAATGTCCACCAGCGCCTGAAGGGTTTCCTCCAAAGGGGTCACTGGGTCGTAGCGATGACTGTAGAACAGATCCACATAATCAATCTTCATGCGCTTCAGACTCTGGTCGAGCGAAGCCATCAGATACTTGCGGCTGCCCCAGTTACCGTAAGGCCCAGGCCACATGTCGTAGCCAGCTTTCGACGAGATAAACAGTTCGTCACGATAAGGACGGAAGTCCTCGTCCATCAGTCGCCCCATCGTCTCCTCGGCAGAGCCGTAGACGGGACCGTAGTTGTTCGCCAAGTCGAAATGCGTGATACCGTGATCAAAGGCATAGTGAGTGATCTCACGGCTTCGTTCGTAGGGATCCACACTGCCGAAATTATGCCAGAAGCCGAGGCTCACCTTGGGCAGTAAAACACCCGAGCGCCCACAACGCTCATACTCCATCCCGTTGTCGTAGCGGCCCTTGTCCGCAAAATACTGCTCTCTCATATATTTAATACTTTAAACTTTCAATCAAACAAGTGTTCCAACAAAATCCTGACACCAATGAAAATCAGAATCAAACCACCTATCAACTCCGGCTTGAACCTGCTGACAACACCTCCGCCAAAGCGACTGCCCACCCTATAACCCAGCAGACTGAACAAGAACGATACCATGCCGATGACCGTCAGGGGCAAGGTGAGTTGCGAAAGGGCCGTGTAGCCCATACAGGCAAAAGAGATACCTACAGCCAGCGCATCGATGCTCGTGGCGACGGCCAGCAGCAACTGCGTCCGCAGACGGCTGGGATCAAAATGCTGTCCCTCCTCTGGGTGGAAACTCTCCCACACCATCCTGCCTCCAATGAAAGCTAACAGCGAGAAGGCGATCCAATGATCGTAAGCCTCCATATACGACTGGAAATGGCTGATGCCCAACCAACCAATCAGCGGCATCAGTGCCTGGAAGAAGCCAAAGAGGAACGCCATGCGGACGATACAACCTCCAGGAAGCGACCGTTTCAGGACTCCGCTGACGACTGATACCGTCAGGCAGTCCATGGCCAGTGCCACCGCCAGGAGAATGATATCCAACAGACTCATATAGTACTTATTTACCTGTTTCTAACATTTTGTCTGCAAAGATACAAATAATTATGCATTTTGCATGA